>Ga0080006_1162751_pt1 | contig 71814 bp, 73 predicted proteins | sample RS3BMetagenome_FD_69209 | JGI IMG/M metagenome (GOLD analysis project Ga0080006, IMG submission 69209) | Ferric oxide microbial mat and aquatic microbial communities from Rainbow Spring, Yellowstone National Park, USA - RS3B (SPADES... ... | reverse complement strand
AACCATCTTGGCGAACTCTCGTGGTGGGTAGGCCCTGTCCATATAGATAGTATATCAGTAGGAATGGTTAGGAAATCAAGCATCTAGTCGCACTCTTTTAATTCGTTTAATTAAGTTATTTAGCCCTTCAGTTGGGGCATTGGTTACTTTGGCCAAGTGATATGCCATTATCTTCTCAAACCATTTCTCAATTGTCCTAGCTAGCCTTTTAAGCTCTGGTGGCATGGATTTCTTCTTGGCGTGATTAACAATTAATAAAAGAGCTTCCCTAGCGGCATTTATCTCTGGAATCTCATAGAAGTCAGATAATGCTTCTTTAACCCTATAAGCCAAAGATGCTTCAGCATTGGGATCACCCAGTTCCAGTAATGACTTAATTTTCTCAGACATGGATTCATCTAAACGGTGGAATGAACCCCAAATGGTTGACAGTTGTTACTTAACCCGGAATTTTAAAAAATCAGGAGCGAAGTTGTCGTAAAGTCAAGCTAGGACACCAGATCATTTAGAGACGGTCCAATTTTAGGGATTTCGCAGTGTGCAAAAGGAGCTTTGAGGGTCTTGCCACGCTTTAAACTAAAAATGTGTAAATCTGCAGTTATAGTAAAAATCTACAAATAATCTGATATAATCAATGTTGTGATTGTCAGGGAAATAACGGAAGAACTGAAAGCGTCATCGGCAGAATTTCCGGCGGTAACAATTCTTGGACCGCGCCAGTCGGGCAAAACTACGCTTGCGCGGAGCACGTTTCCAAATCATCGCTATATTTCATTAGAGGATCCTGATACTAATCTAAGGTCCCACGATGATCCGCGTGGGCTGTTATCTGATTTGGGTGAGGCCGGAATTATTGATGAGGTGCAAAAAAATCCGAATATTCTGTCATACCTTCAGGGATTTATAGATTCAAAGCGAGGCAACGGCCGCTATATTCTTACTGGTTCTAGCCAACCACTATTGCGAAACAATATTTCCCAAACACTTGCAGGGCGTACTGCTGTTTTGGAATTAATGCCCTATAGTTTACAAGAAATTTCGAAATACAGCTCGAAGCTTAATGCCTTTGACCTTATTGTCAGAGGCTCATTTCCAAGAGTTTACGAAGAGAAAGTAAAGCCGGATAGGTTTTACAAATCCTATGTGCAAACCTACATCGAGCGAGATGTTCGCTTGATGGTCAATGTGAAGGACGCTTTGCAGTTTCAAAGGTTTGTCATTCTACTGGCATCAAGGGTTGGCCAGCTTTTGAACTTTGAGTCACTTGCAAACGATTTGGGACTATCATCAAATACTCTTAGAAATTGGTTCTCGGTTCTTAAAGCATCATATGTTATTTACGAGCTTTATCCGTGGCATGCAAATATAAGAAAGAGACTTATAAAATCATCCAAGGTCTATTTTACCGACGTCGGACTAGCGGCATTCTTACTCGGGATACGTACTTCTGACCAATTAAAGACTCATCCCTTACTAGGGAGCTTATACGAAAATCTCATAATCACAGAAATCCTTAAAGAAGCATTAAATACGGGAGTCAATCCACAACTTTACTTTTTCCGAACATCTTCGGGGAGCGAGATTGACCTTATAGTTCAAGTAGCAACAAGATGGATTCCAATCGAGATCAAGTCGTCCTCTACATTTTCAAAAGACTTTGTAAAAACAATCAATATGTTCAAAACTTTGGGAATTAGTGAAGTTGAAAATGGAATTGTGTTTTATAACGGAGATACCAATATGAACTATTCAGGCATATCAATACTTAATCCGCTTAATACCGGCGGCCAGTCGCTTTGGGATATTATCCAAGGCCAGCATTAAATTTCCAAAGTTTAACAAAACTGGTCCTTCACAAAGGATAGCTACAGTGTCTCTAAACTGGTAGTTTTTTAAGTTCTTTCAAAGTGTTAGTCAGCATTAATACATCTGGGATCAATTAAGGAAGGTATTTAAAGTAAACAGGTTTTAAGCTCTTGTCAACGACGAACAAGAATCGGATTGTCTTTTGAATCTGTCCCTCGCTTCTTTCTTATGAGGTAAGTGGCATGTGAATCTGGTTTATAGAGTGCTGTCGTATCTATTAGCAGTGTTTCTCCAGTGTCATAGTTGAGTCCTAGATAGCTTGTAAAGAATTTCCGTAAGTACTTCTCTTTTTTGATCCCTTTTAAATACTCACTTAGTCTTTGTGACTTTACGTTAATATGAGAAAACAGTCTTTTTAAAATAATTGCCACTATGTTAGGTTTTAAGGTATATCATCGCTGCTGGGTAACAGAGCTTCTAGATACACAAAAGAGCTATTTCGTTAACAAAGTCAGGATGTGAGCTTCTCACTATGTCAAACAATCCAGATGTGTTCATGACCTCGTAAACTGCATAAGAATCTTTAAAAATCCAAGATCAGTTCATCGTTTTGTATCTTCACCCGCTTTTCAGACTTGAGAAATTCTCCTTTTTTTATTAACTACCTGGCCCAAATATTTTGTTTTCTGGCGGGGAACCTTCTTTTCTTTATCCCAGTAGGAACTAACCTCATAGGCATATTCCTTGTTCTTAAATGTCTTGTAGAAAATATAACTCATAGCGCCTAATAACCACTACACATAATTCAAATACAAAAGTGTAAGATATAAGTTAAATATCATGTTTTGACCTTAAATCAAGGGTTATTAATACTCCCAAAAAACATGTCACAAACAGAGAGGTGAATTATAAAGTCTAGTGCCTAATTATTTCGGGGATATAGGATAAAGGCCGTTATATCATTTACAGCTTGCTAGCTGGTTTGTCATAAAGGTTTGTTGAACTTAGACTCTGGGCAAGTTAAACAGTATTTAAAAGTTTTCAACAATTAGAATTTTGTGACATTACGAAGTAAATCCTGTCTTACAATCTTGATCTAATGGAGGTGGCTCCTCTGGCGTTGCTCCAGTTGGTTTAAAAGTAAAGTCAGGAAATGGCTTGTTTTCAAACCGATCGTTTATCCAGTGAAGCATGTCATTTGCTGAAACTGGAACGACACTTCCATGATTTTGACCGGGATAAATCCACCGCTGGAGCTGGGCTCCGATCGAGCAAAGATGCTGAGCTAAAAGTTGGCTTGTGATCACCGGGATTTGTTCATCTTGTGAGCCCTGGATTATTAATAGTGGAATCTGTGTAGGCTGCGTGAATGACCCAGGATCATTGGCAACTATTAACTTGTGCCAGGCGGGCAATTTGTTAGGATCAGTTTTCGTTAACTGCGAAAGCTTATAGTTTATAGCAGCCAGTGCGTCCTTTATTGCGCACTGGTGAGCATAGTTTTTGGTTACTTGATAGGCTAGTGGGTTGAATACCTGATTTAATGGTGCAAGCTTATTTCCATAAGCTGTGTTCCAACCCAGGGCAACCATTAAGACGTAAAATTTAAACGCTGAATTGGAGCCACTAAGGAATGAATAGATGTACTGAAGTTGGGACGGCGGGGCTCCCGCTACTACCCCAACTAAGTTCAGCTCTGGTGCATACTGCTTAGCTATATGCCAGACAAATAAAGCTGTTTGTCCTCCTTCAGAGTGTCCCCATACGAGGTAATTCTTTGTCAATAGAAGTCCCGGAATGTGATGAGCAGCCCGTACGATGTCGATAGTATTTTGAGCAGCAACCTTCCCGGCAAGGTAGGGTAAAAGCCCAGGTGTTCCTTCCCCCTGATAATCGGAAGCAACCACGACGTAATCATCGTTAAGTAGTTGTTGTAAGGATGGCACGGCGGTTGCAGGATTAAGTGATGGTGCACATATTGGTGCCATACCATTGGTGCCATGTGCCCACGTTATTACGTTGTATCCACCTTTAGGTACAGGACCGTTAGGAACATAGACTAAACCTGTAACATAGGTTGGTGCACCAAGTTCAGTTCGTGATACATACATAACTCTGTAAACTGTGGCGCCATCAATTTTCTGTGGAAGCTGTTGATACTTTAGCAGTGTGCCTGGTGTTGTTGGATAGTTGTATGCAGTTGTATAAAAGCTTGGTAAATTATCTATCGGTTTTCCAAATTTAACTGAGCTTTGAGAAGTTGTTGAGCAAGATGCACAAAAAAACGTAACTAACGACACAGCGATGGCGGTTAGAAACACTTTTGACTTCATACTAAATTTTTAGCACCAACACTAAGTCTGAACAAGTATTAAATGCACTTTGTCGCCAGTTGTGGTTGATTAACCACCATCCGGACACTAAAACTTTTAAAAAGCTATTCCACTTTGTTGGGATAATCGTTATAGTGATTTTAAGCAGTTAATCAACCACAGGGAGGTAAAAACAATGAAAATAAAATTAATCTCATCACTCTTTTTATTTAGTGCATCATTGTCTCTTTTTCCTTTTTTATGGGGAACTTCAAATGATCCTCAATATCCTGTTGGCAACTTAAGCGATGGTTTATTTTACGGCCTATTTACACCTAACAGTCCACCACCAGGTGCAAATAACTTTAATTGTGTGCCTAGCCCTTCACATCCCTACCCTGTGGTATTAGTTCATGGGACATTTGAAAATGAGGCGTTAAATTGGCAAGATCTTGCCCCTCAATTGGCAAACAACGGCTTTTGTGTTTTTACCTTTAATTATGGTCAAACTGCTGCCTCCCTAGGCGTGTTTGACGGACTTGGTGAGATTGCACAATCAGCTTCCCAGCTTGCTACTTTTATTCAGCAAGTACTGGCATTTACCGGTGCAAACAAAGTTGATATCGTGGGTCATTCTCAAGGGGGTATGATGCCGCGTTACTACATTAAGTACTTAGGCGGAGCTAGCAAGGTTCACACCCTTGTTGGATTGGCCCCTTCTAATCATGGCAGCACCTTAGACGGATTGGTAACTTTGGCAAATAACCTATCGCTATTAGGATTTCTAAATCCAACCCTTGACTATTTGGGTGCCCCAGCATTAGTAGAACAAGAAGCAGGTTCAAGCTTTCTGCAAGAACTTAACTCACCTTCTGATGTTGTTCCAGGACCGAATTATGTAGTTATTGAAACAACACATGATGAGGTTGTCACACCTTATGAGTCTGCCTTTTTAAGCGGAGCTAATACACATAATATTTTGCTACAAAATCAATGTCCTAACGATCCAGTTGGTCATATTGGTATTGCTTATGACCAGGTCGCAATTCAGGATGTTTTAGCTACCTTAAATGGTAATTACAACCCAAGCGTCAGCTGCATTGGTTATGGGATAGGACTTTGAAAAATAGCACTCTTTATGATCTCTTAAGAGTACAAGTTTTAAAGTTTTAAACGTCAACCTTCATAAAAATTTAAGAGCTAAAATAACACGAGTTGTTTAGATTTTAATTAAATTGGGCTAAATAATATTTTTTGTTACCAAGGTTTTAATAGCTGACTATTAAAAAATCCTGTTTGGCAATCTTGGGCGGATGCTACAGGCAATCCGACCGGTTTAAATGTTAAATCGGGAAAGGACTTGTTTGCGAAGCGATCATTGATCCAGTGAAGCGTATCATTTGTTGATGGATCAATAATGTTTAAATAGATCAGGTTAGGGTAGATAAAGCGTTGCACCTGAGCGCCGACAGAGCACAGATGTTGAACAAGGGGCTGACTAGTAATTAAAGGTGCTAGCTCATCATATGAGCCTTGAATAATTGACAGTGGTATATTGGTTGGTTTGCTAAAGTTCATAGGATCATTTTGGAGAATCAATTTATGCCAGGCAGGAATGTTGTTGGGATCACCTTTTGTTAGCTCACTTAACGGTATTCTCGCTGTGAGCATAGCATCTGCAAATCCTCCACACCTGTAATTCCACATTGCTGTTATTCGGTATGCTAAAGGTGTAAATATTTCATTTAGTGGTGCTAACTTGTTTCCATAAGCGAAATTCCAACCAACTACTATCATGAGAATGTAATACTGCCATGGTGAATTCTGAAGGACTTCATAACTGTCTTGCAGTCCAGATGGTGCGTCAACAGCAACCACACCAACTATATGTAGCTCTGGTGCGTAGCTTTTAGCTATTTTCCATATAAAAAGAGCTGTCTGAACACCCTCGAAGTAACCCCAAGCTAAATAGCTCCTTGATAACTTTAAACCTGGAATGTGATGAGCTGCCCTAACGATGTCTATACCATTTTGTGCTGTAACTTTGCAGGCAAGATATGGCAGTATACTAGGAGTACCCTGACCTTGATAATCAGAGGCAACCACGACGTAGTGGGCATTAATTAGCTGTTGCAAAGATGGCACGGCGGTTGCAGGATTTAGTGATAGTACACACGCTGGTGCTATCCTATTTGTTCCATGCTTCCAAGTTATTACGATATATCCGCCCGGGGCACAGGACCGCTTGGAAGATAGACCAAACCTGTTACATAACTTGGTTCACCAAGTTCAGTCCTTGACAGGTATATAACTTTCTAAACTGTGGCGCCATCAATTTCTTCCGGAAGCTGCTGGTACTTTAGCAACTTGCCTGGCGTTGTTGGGTAGTTATATGCAGCTGTATAAAAACTTGGTAAATTATCGATCGGTTTTCCAAATTTAACCGAGCTTTGAGAAGTTGTTGACAGGAGGTACAAAGCAACGTAAGTAGCGATACTGCAATGCCTGTTAGAAGCGCTTTTGATTTCACAATAAAGTTTTAGCACTAATGATGTGTCTTAAAAAGTGGTAAAAACATCCTGTTCGTTGTGCTTTGTTAATCAGCATTAAGACACTGAAAGCTTTAATAAGCTATTGCAATGATCCAGTTGGTTATATTGGTGTTGTTCATAACCAAATTGTAATTCAGGATCTTTCGGCTACTTTAAGTTGATAATTACCACCAAAGTGTGAACTGCATTGGTTATGGGATAAGACTTTGAAAATAGTATTCTTTATAGTCTGTTGTGACGATAAGTTTTCAAAGTCCTAAATGTCAGATTTCATTATGATTTCAGGACTAAATGATACTGAATTATTATCTCTATTATTTAGAGTTGATTTAATCAGCTAATTAATATTTCCTTGCTACTGCCCTATTGGCAATTGGGATTCACTGGGTTGCCCAAGTGTTACCATGTAGGTTTTTGCCACAGTATTAGACAGTATATACGGATAGACTGTTAGGGCAATGGTGTCTCCTGGATGAAATTGGGCCAAGATTTGATTGAATTGGGCAACCGAGGATACAGCGATGTTATTAACAGCAGTAATGACATCTCCAGAGTGTAGTCCGGCTAGATCAGCTGGAGAATTAGGTTCAACTTTCTCAACTAGTATGCCACTGTTTATTTGGGCAGCAATACCATAAAAAAGCTTGATCTGATCAGTTAGATCAGTAGCTTGAATTCCTAGATAAACTGAAGGTGAACCTATGTCTTGCCCTTGTTCTAATCTAGGTAAAACGCTTAAAATAGTGGAACTTGGAATGCCAAAACCAATATCTTGAACCGAAGTCAGATTCTGTGTTGGCTGGGCCACAGCTGCTGCGATTCCAACAACTTGACCCTGCATATTTACGATCGGCCCTCCTGAATCACCTGCATTAATAGCTGCATCTGTTTGTAGTACGTTGTATAAATTCTCAGTTGTGCCGCTTTCAGCCGATGATGCCTGGACATTGCGGCCAAGAGCTGACACTATTCCACTTGTTACCGATGGCGATGGCCCAATATTAAAAGAGTACCCAATTACTAACACGGACTCACCCACTGTAATGCTATTAGGTGAGGCAAAGCTAACAGGAGTAAGTCCAGACAAATTCTGAGCTTGAAGTAAAGCTAGGTCATCTGCTGAGTCATAGGACACTAAGGTGGTAGGAACGTCTTGAAACTTATCATTCATGCTTACATTAATACTGTAGGCATCTTTAACTATGTGATAGCAGGTTAAAATCAGTCCTGTTGCATTAATAGCCACTCCTGTGCCTTGAGACAAGCCGTTTGTCACTAACCCATCTACCATTACCACTGAATTACTTAAGTCGTTTATCACGCCTCTAATTTGAGTAGAACTTGGTTGTTCTAAGACTGATTTATCTGGCTTAATGACCTTAACGATCTGTGTTTTGTGGTTTATTAAAAGCTCTGAAGCCCCTAAAGAGCCAACCATGCCGCAAAGCAAACAAATTATTATCAATGCTACAAAGCCACCTAAGTGTTTTTTATTTTGGGTCTTTTTTATTGCTGGGTCCAATGGTGTGCTGTAGGTTTCATGCATTTCAAGGCCTAAATCCACTATAAACCTAAGAACTTTTATTTAAGGAGTTTGTCATTAAATTTTATTAAAATTAGTTCAACAGGTTATTATTAGCTAGCTAATACTAATATGGCCAATAAACTCGAAATCGAGCTTACAAGTGTGCGTCCAGATGGCTTCTTCACATGGCGAGCCAAAGGAGCAAAGAATCCCAAGGGCATTGTATCAGCCCAGATGTTTAACTCTGCCAAGGTTGGTGACACGTTTAAGGTTGAGGTTGAGTATCTTCTAGACGGGGTTCAAATAACTTCAGTTCTAAGCGAACGTGAACGTAATCCTTTAGGCAATGATTTAGAGCTTTTTTTAGGTAAATCCAGCGAAAAAGCCCAAAGCAAGAAAATAGCATTTAAAAGACCAGCTAAGCCACAAAAAAAGGCCTATAAGAAGCCAGGAAAAGCGGGGCCAAAACAAGACCTTCAAGCAAAAAGGGTCAACCGCCAAAGACCACCACAGAAAGTATCTAAAGATCAACCTGACAACGATCGCGTTTTTTACAAAAGAGAGCCAACTAAACAAAGCCACTTTGGGCGTCACGTTAAGGACCTTTATGATTCATTAGACCTAGCTAGGCAAGCAATTTTACAGCGTCTTTTACGCGGTGGCCTAGCTGGTGTTCGCTTAGCAATTGAAAAGCAAAACAGGCAAGCCAGAGAAAAAGGCGAACCAGAGCTATTAGAAGAACCAGTACTTAAGATAGCTGAAGAACTGCTCCCTCAACTCAAACGGGCACAATTTCTTGATCAGGCCAAAGAAATCATGGAATCTAAGTCCAAAGATCTTAAAAAGATTTCTCGAGTTATTAATTCAGCAGTTATTTTAGAGGAATCTGACAAAGAAGTTCTGACAGCCCTTCGAGAATATTTTGAGCATGTCTTAAAAGATGCAGAAGAGGCCTACCTTAGAGAAATTAATGAATTGCTTGATGTCAATAAGACAGAGGAAGCCCTTATAAAATCGAGTAATCCGCCTTATAGGACGCTAAAGTTCCCAGTTGCACTGTCTGAAAAGCTCGCTCAAGCTTGCTTAACCCAGTTAAACCAACTACTAGATAATCCTGACAAGTGGCTTAACTTTTTACAAAAAGTTTCACTTTCCCCCGTTAAAAGGCTAGTAAGACCTCAACAAGTGCCGGTTTTTCAAGACCCTTCTCAGCAAAAAATGGCAGTGGCTTTATCGAGCCAAATTCCAAATTTGGTTAAGCTCCTCGGTTTAAAAATTCCCCCACCACCTGTTAGAAAACGGGTTGCTTCAAACCCGGTTCAAACCGGCAGTAACGATGCAGGTAATTAAAGAATCTTGTGTTGATAAATAAAATCTAGAACTGATTTAACTACTGGTAGCTGCTTAATTTCGCTGATGCTGAAAAATCCTAAATCAGCTGCATCATCGCTTGGTTTTATTTTTGAAAAATCCTTAACATTAACCTTAAAATTTAGAACCAAATACTCGTTGTTTAAAATCCATTGTGCTGCTATTAATTCAGGATTATTCCCATTAAGATTTGTTTCTTCTAATAACTCACGAAGAACGCCAGTTTGGGCCCTTTCATTTTTTAAAAGAGACCCTCCTGGAAAAGCCCACTTGCCTTTATTTGGATTGTGGGCTCTTTTAACAAGTAATAACTTTTTGTCTTTTACCACAACAGCACCAACGGCTAAGGCTTCATTGTTAACCGGAGTACCTGACATTATTAACAAGCGTGCTTTTAATCCGAGGGTTTCACAAAAGCTTTTTGCAACTCTGTCACCAGGTAAGGCTTTGATCTCAACATTGTCCTGACTTGTTAAATAAAGCGCTCTTGCTGTTGCAACTAGAGCTGTACCTAACTTCTGTCTACGTTTTTCTGGTGGTACATATAAAATCTCTATAATAAAGCCAAGGCTTTTTAGCTCAGCTCTTGCTAGCAAAAGACCAACTAAAGCGCTGTCTTGGTGTGCAACAAGACAGACATAATTATTTATGTCATTGGTATTTTTTGATAAAAGGTGATCAAGATCAATGTCTAGTGAATTAAATAGCTGAGCTGCGCCCCTTTTGTTTAAGTACTCATTTTTTGCTATTAAAAGTAGCTTTTTAATGCTTTGACTGTCGGCCTTAGTTGCTAGCCGAATTTTAACTGCCTTGGAGCTGGGCAATTTTAGAAAGGATAGTTCTGCGCTGTCTGTGGCTCATTTCATATGACGCGATAGTTTCTAGCTCATCTTTGCTCAATGACTCTAACCGATTTATCACTTGAGAAGCTGCCAAAGAATCATAATCTGGTATTGGAAAGTCAAGGTTACTATGTTGGGCTAAGTTCCCATCTAATGCTGTTTCTGAGCCGTTTAAAAATCGCCTTTGACCAATTTGTTTTTCCTCAGGGTTAGGTGTAGTTTGGCTAGTTTTTTTTGGTAAAATTGCTTTTAGTGGGTTAATTAGGCCTAGATATTTTTCCACCTCAGCTTTTACCTGCGGTAAGCCATAATTAACAGCTAACTCCCCCATTGCCTTGGATGTATTTAACTGGTTTTCAAATTCAGCTTTTCCTACTTCAATAGCGCGTTTACGAAAGTCAGAGGCAAGCTTAAGTGCACCCAAAGGAAAATAAATAGTTAGCTTTTTAAGCTCCTTAACTAAAAAAAAGTCATCGTTTGCCATAGCATTATTTTAGAAAATTTCCAACCTTTATAAGCAATCCCTGCAGATCATGTGTTCTTTATCGGCTAATTGGCTTAATTTTTTAACCAAAAAACACGAGGTGCAGGTGAACTCATCTTCTCTTTTTGGCACGACTTTTCCAACGCTGTCAATTGGATCATCTTCTAAAAGATCATCCTCATCAGATGATTCAACCTCCTGTTCTTCTTCTTGCTCAGAGGTTTCAAGCCTTTCTTTAATGATGACGTCTAGATTAACTGGTCCCTCAGAGTTATCTGCTAAATCCTCTAAAGTCTCATCTGTTTGAGTAATCAGCTCCTCATCCTCCAGATCCTCAAGATCCACATCATCATCAAGGAGTTCCTCCTCATCTAAATCCTGAAGCATCTCCTCATCTATATCATCAAAGTCTTCTAGTTGTTCTATTTCATCAAACTCGTCGCTAGGCATTTTGCTCCTTAAAGTTGTTTAATTAACAAGTAGTTTAAAATTGTGGCTGAGAAATTAAAAAGATGCAAACTCAATTTAAATCTCCTTACTATGCTGATTATAACAACTTAGTTTTCTAATGCAAGCAATTTTTTCTGACGCTTGATTTCAGAATCAAGCCTTTCTAATTCTGGCTTTTCGTCTGAAAAAAACCTCATGGCATCTACCAAAATCTCCTGCCCTATTTTAACAAACTCATTTTTCATATCCGTTGCTATTTTGCGATATGAGGGGTGCCCCTGAGGTTGGGAGCGTAATTCTATAATGTGCATGGCCTCTCTGGCATTTAGCATAATTTGGTAGCGAATATTATATGCCATACAAAGGCTGTATTGAGATAAGTGAGGAAACTCTTTGTCTAAACTAGAGTAAAGTTCAAAGCTGGCCTCTAATGCTTTTTTATACTGGCTTTCTTGGCCGAACTCAGTAATTTCTTCTGGGACATAATAACCAAGTTCAGGATCAATTTTGTCCCAAATCACAGTTAGCATCCTGTGGCGCTGCAAATCCCTAAAAGCTCCATAATCAGAAACAATTTCAAAGCAGTAATTAGCTGCTTCAAAGGCTCTTTGTGGTTTGTGTCTGCGATTAAGCCGGTTGCCGGCATAAGTTTTGATAAACTCAGCTTTTTTATCTTGAGACAAATTATGAGCGATTTCTAGCGCTTTTAACAGGTCACATCCACTTTGCTCAAAAATAATGCTGGCAATTATTTTTTCAATACCTTGTTCATCCCACCAGATTAAACGGGCGTGATGGCTAGAGATTGAGTTTTTTACCTTAACATTTTTTAAAACAAGCCTTTTTGTTGCATTTTTTGTATCAAAAAGGTATTGTGACCAACTCAGTCCCCTATCTGGACGATCCACTCTTATTAAAAAGGGTTCAATAACTTTATTAAGTTCATCAACCATGAATTGCCTAATTGTTTTAACTTCATTTAACTGTGATGTTGCAAGTTTAATTAACAACAACTCAAATGATTGTCCTGACCCAAATATGCCTAAATTTGACAGTGTTGCAACAGGTAGTAATCCCCTGGTGATATCAAACGCCTTGGCCTTAATTGCACGAGCTAGCGCGACATTTGCTGCCTTTGCATTTTTTATGTATTTTCTTTCAAGGAATTGGCGAATTTTATTTGTTAATTCGCTGTATGTGTCAAAAATCCTATCCATAATCCCTACATATTTTGCGCCAAGCGAGGAAGACAAAATTTCGGGGTCACGGTAATATTTATACCTTCCTAAAGAATCCCGTTTGTCATAAGCCAAATATCTTGTTGATTGCTCTAAATAAGACATAAGCCTTGATGATTCTAACTGTTTTGTAACTAAATTAGACACTCCTTCACAAGCTAGATGGGCACCTCCTAATTGTGCTACCGAATCATCTCCATAATCAGCTAAAACTCGTTGATATAAAGCATTTGCACGCTTAGAAGAACTATCATGAATAACTGTTTGGTTATTAGCTGACAACTCAGGTGGTAATGCAGTTAAATCGTCTAAAAATTCGTCTAAAAACAGCCTCCTTAAGGATTTTGATGATCGAGAATACCTAGCAAATAAGGCTCCTTTTACTGCTTCTGGTAGGTTTTTTAAGGCAAAAACAGGCTTGTCAACATTAGTAAAATAATTAAGCAATATCTGGCTTTGCTCTTTGGTAAATTCCTCTGGTATGTATAAACTCACAGTATTAATTTAAAACAGAATTCACCCTAATGGGTGAATCCTAACAAGGTTTTAAAAACTCCTAGATAAACTGGGTAATTTTGTAACTAATGGTTGCAGTGGCACTAATTTAAATGATATACTAAAGTGGCCTGATCTTGTCATTTGATATTTAAAAAAATCTATTAAGATCACTTGTTTTTATGAGAAATTCTTCCTTAATAGGATGGCCTACAGTAGTTAATAAGTTTGATTAACTTCTGAAGTATAATGATTTTTTTGTTATTTAAAAAGTGCTTCTATTTTTAAGGTAAACAATTTGCATTTATGTCATCGCGGCACAAGCATCCTAACAATAAAGCTTCTAAGTCTTATTTAAAGAGCTGTTTTGCTTAATAAAAAGAGTTAAATTTTAAAAATAAGTAACTACCGATATTTTACTGATTTAAATTTAATGAATCACTTTAGTTACTTAGCCGTAATAATGGAGCACCTTAAAGCTGTTATGCATTGCTGAATTAAGTTTACGCATTGAAAAAATTACAATGAATGAGCCGTGAATTTAATTAAACTAATTCATAGCATAGAAAAAGCAACAATACTTCTATCTAGGCTACTTGCAACATTTAAAAGATTTTTTTCCAATAAGGATTGTGGTTCTAATTTCGCAAGAGATTTAGCCAAATCAATTATTTGACGCATGCTACGCACTAGATCTCCGGGCGAGATGCCACAAGTTAAAATTTCATCAAGTGGTGCATTCTCAAACCACGCAATGGCAATATCAACAAATACAAAAGAAATATCGCGAGTAATTAAGAGTCCTAGGTTCTTCTCTTCATGGCGAATTTTAAGTGTTGTTTCATAGGTTTCATCGAGCGCTTCTTGGAGTAGGCGACGATCTGGAATTGGAATTTTATTCATTTTTGTTAGTCGTATTTTTTTGTGCCTTGGCTCAAAACAAAGAGCTGCTAATACGCCTGTTAAACAGTGAATATCAATGCTTTGCAACACTGAATTTTTTAGTAACTTTAGGATTACTAAATCAAGTTCATGGTAAATATCACATAGCTGGTATCCATACTGGGTTAAGTTAAAATCATCTAATATTTGATGATTATTAAGCATTGTAATTACTTTTTTCAGTTCTCTAATAAGTGGTCGTCGTGTTTGAAAAGCAGCTAATGAGTTTGATATTAGAGCAAAAGCTTCATCTTTTGTCATCCTTTTTGCAAGATTTGCTACCGTGTTATAGGTCGGTTTAAAGGCACTTTTAACCTCGAAGCTTGACTTCTGGCAATAAAGTAGTAAGTCTTTAATGCTTAACCATCGACTGTAAGGAACAATAGCATAACCTTTGGTATCAATTGAACGTCGCCCTGCTCTTCCTGTCATCTGGGTAAATTCCCAAGGTTTTAGTGCTCTATGGCCAGCCTCATCACGTTTTGTAAGGCGCTCAATTATCACAGTTTTTGCTGGCATATTAATACCAGTAGCAAGGGTTTCTGTTGCTATGACAAACTTAATTAAGCCTTTAGCAAAAAGTGTTTCGACAGTTTCTTTGAAAATAACGGGCATTCCAGCATGATGTGGCGCAATCCCGCGTTCAATGGTGGCTAAAAATGTAGAATATTTAAGAGCATTTAACTCTTTGGGATCCAGCTTGTTACATAAGCTCTCAGCTGTTTGTCTAATTATTTCTCTCTCAAAATCATCAGTTAATACCAACGGATAAGTTAAAAAGCCCTGGGCTAACGAATCACAAGCAGAGCGTGAAAAAACAAACCATATGGCTGGCAACATGTTTTGTTCTTTTAAGGTAGCTACGATGTTGTAAATTGATGGAGCTTTATAAATTTGTTGAAGATAAGGATTTTTACTTCGTGAAATATTATTAATTTGTAAAACTGCTTTAGAGGGGCTTTTCCCAGACAGTATCTTAATTAGATTTACCTCGGGGTCTTTCTTGATCTTAACTGCAAGCAAATTTTCTAAAGGAACAGGTCGCTCCCTTACGCTAACTGGGCGTGCTGGACCATGGACAAATTCAATCCAAGAAGCAAGCTCAGACGCATTTGTGGCTGTTGCTGATAAGCAGGCAAAAACAACATCTTTAGGGCCTTGAAGTATTATTTCTTCCCAAATACCGCCACGATATGGGTCTTGGATGAAGTGAAGCTCATCTAAAACTACATATTTTAAGTTAGTTAAGTTATCACTTGTTGCATAAATCATGTTTCGCAACACTTCTGTGGTCATAACAACTACTGAAGCGTCCGGATTAATGCTGTGATCCCCTGTTAGTAGTCCTATTGGTTCATCTGGAAATAAAGCTGAAAGTTCTGCACGCTTTTGATTAGATAAAGCTTTAATTGGTGTTGTGTAAAAACAGCGCTGGTTATCCTCTATCGCCTTAAAACAGGCCCAAAAGCCAATTAAGGACTTTCCTGATCCTGTTGGAGCACAAACCACAACTGAGATATCCTTTTGTAAGTAATCAATAGCTTGGATTTGAAAATGATCGAGCTTAAAACCAACTAGCTTTTCAAATTCATTCATTTAAAGCTTGAACTTTTTTTCTTGTTATAATTCTTCCAATTATTATGGAAGCCTCATAAAAAATCCAAAGAGGTATAAACATGGCAAACATTGAAAAAGGATCAGAGGAAGGAGTAAATACAGCTGATGCAGTAAGTAAGCCCAAGACAGAATATTTTCTCCAATTTGATAGCTGCTTAGGTGTTACAACACCAGCAAACTCAAGACCGACCAATACGACGGGAAATTCAAATGTTAAGCCAAATATTACTAGAAGTGCTAGCAATAAATTAAAATAATTATTTGCTGTATAAGTAGGCTTTATGGCTGAGCCGCCAACGACTGAAAAAAATTGTAGCGCGTGAGGATAAGTCAAATAGGCAACGACTGCGCCTAAGCCAAAGAGCAAAAATGCTGAAACTACAAAAGGAAGTCCAATGCGCCGTTCTTTTTTGGTCAATCCAGGTGTAACAAAACGCCATATTTCATAAGACCATACTGGACAAGACAGTATTATCCCGCCATATCCTGCGATCTTTACTCTTATTGAAAGCATGTCAATTGGTCCAAGCGCAATTAATTGACAGTTTTTTTGAACATGACAAAGCGGGTGTAACAAAAAACTTAAAATTGGTTGATATAAAGCAAAAGCCACTGTTGCACATATCACAAATGCAATCATGCTAACAATAAGGCGTGAACGTAGTTCAGCTAGATGCTCAAAAAGTGTCATTGTATCAGATGACTTTGATCTTTTTTGGAAAACAGCCATTAATTAATCAGTTAAGGCGAGGATCTTCCGGGATCCAGATTGGATTTCCCTCACCTACTACGATTGATTTTTTAATTAAGCTAACTTCATTAACAGGTTTAACCACAAAAGAATCATCAGTTTCATGCAACTGAGTATTATTTGCTGCATTATTTGAGCTAGAACTATCAAAACTAGTAGCTAGCTCCTGCTTTATTATTTTTGATGGAGACGGCAATTGATTAAGTGCTGATGTTATTGGTGTTAGAACTTCTGCTGTGTCAGGAATAATTTCTTTTACTTCTTGAACCATCTTTTGCCTAAAAAGTTGAAAATCACGAATCAAAGAACCAATTGTTCTAGCTACAGTCGGTAATCTTTCTGGACCTAAGACTACTAAGGCCACAGCTAATAGTACAAAAATTTTAACAGGATCTAAATTAAAAGGCATTTTATAATAATTTTACTCAAAATTAGGTTATTGCAACGTTAAAACTTATATCAAGCTTAATACACTCACTTTTTGCGCTTGTAGTTGCTTTTAAAAACAGAAGATGAGTTTAAGTTTTCTAAGGATTGTTTTAAAATTTGAGCTTCTGTATTAAAGTGCCTTGTCTTTTTAATGGTTTTTAAGGCAAATATAAGGACACTACAAGCAAATAGCTCACAGCCCAAAGCCATGAAAATAAAAATCATAAGATATCGATCTCAGGATGCCCGTGACGCCAAAAAACCATATCGACCTTACCAATAATTGAGGATCGAGCTATAGGTCCGAAATACCTTGAGTCTTCCGAATCACCGCGGTTGTCTCCCATTACAAAATAATAACCCTTTGGGATTTTTTGATAGCGAATTTGTATTCCAGGACCTGAGGGAGAATCCTTAAGCCATGGATCTGCAATTGGCTTGCCGTTTATAAAAATAGTTCCGTATTTATTCGAGTAAATGGTCTCTCCAGGTAAACCAATAACACGTTTTACAAATACAGTACCATTAGGAAATTGTTTTACAGATGGCGGTTTATAAAAAACCACAATATCTCCTCGCTGAATAGATCCTAAGTCAAAAGCAAGTTTATCAACTAATATTCGGTCACCTATGTCAAGAGTGGGTTCCATGGATGATGACGGAATGTAATAAGTTTGAAACACAAAAGTACGAATAAGTAGCGCACCAACAAAAGCAATTATTATAACTACAAACCACTCAACTAATGATCTTTTAAAAGACTTTTTTTTCTTTGATTTTTTTAAACTTTGTTGTTTTAAATCCTGAGCTTCTTTAGTTGACTGCGCAAAAGTCATAAATTAAAGAATATCTTAAATGTCGTTAAAACTTAAGCCAGCGTATTTAAGTGCTTTACATGCTTGCAATTAATCGATCAACTCTTTCATCAACGTATTTAAATGGATCTTTTAGTAATAAAGTGCGCTGTGCTTGATCGTTTAGCTTTAAATGTACCCAGTCTACAGTAAAATCACGTCTTTTTTCTTTTGCTTTTTTAACAAAGGCACCGCGAAGACGTGCTCTTGTAGTTTGTGGCGGGTTAATTAAAGCGTCTTCAATATCTGAATCGCTGACGATTCTTTTGACCCTATTGGCCTTAACAAGCTTGTAATATATCCCATTTTCAGGATTAATATCATGATATTGTAAGTCAAGTAAGTAAACCTTAGGATGTGAAAGCCCATAGTGATATTTTCTTCGGTAGGAATCAATTATTTTAAGTTTCATGACCCAATCGCACTCCTGGTCAAGCTCCATTGGATCTTTCTCAATGGTTTCAATTACGTGCTTCCACATCATTAAAGCCTTTTGCTCTTCTTGTGGAAGACCTACCTTTTCTGAGTACCTGATTGCACGGTAAAGATATTCTGATTGGATCTCAAAAGCTGAAATATCACGGCCATTTGCTAGTTTCACTTTGTGTTTACAGCTCTGATCATGGCTGATCTCTCGTATTGCACGAATTGGATTTTCTAGCGTTAAGTCTCTTAAAACAACAACAGGATCCTCTAGCATATGCAACATTATTGAGGTTGCACCAACCTTTAAAAATGTTGCATACTCACTCATATTTGAGTCCCCTACAATGACATGTAATCGCCTGTAGCGCTCAGCATCGGCATGGGGTTCATCACGGGTGTTAATAATTGGTCTGGATCTTGTGGTGGCTGATGAAACACCTTCCCAAATATGCTCTGCTCGTTGTGAGATTGAATAAATTGGACCCTTTGCTGTATTTAAAATTTTGCCTGCACCGGCATATATTTGCCTACTTATTAAAAATGGAATTAAAACTTCATTATATCTAATGGAGTCATCATTTCTTAAGGTTAAATAGTTTTCATGACATCCATAAGAGTTACCAGCTGAATCTGTATTATTTTTAAAAACGTAAATGTTCCCTCTAATACCTTCTTCTTTTAAGCGCATTTCAGCAGATTGGACTAAGCGCCCAAGGATCACCTCACCTGCTTTATCGTGAGCCACTAAATCATCAAGACGGTCGCATTCTGCTGTGGCATATTCAGGGTGTGAACCCACATCTAGATAAAGACGAGAACCATTGTCTAAAAACACATTTGATGAACGTCCCCAGGACACGACTCGACGAAACAAATAACGCGCCACTTCATCAGGGGATAACCTGCGTTGACCCTTTAGCGCACACGTTACGCCAAATTCGGTTTCTAATCCGTAAATCCTGCGTTCCACCTTAAATAAAAGGCTAGTATGTTTTTAGTTGCCTATGCCTAGATTTCTAAAAGTTGCTGAAGTTCCAAGTGACTTTCACGCTAATGTAATTAAGGCTCGCCTACAGTCAGAAGGCATTTTTTCAATTGTAAAAGAGCGCTTTTATGGGCCTTATCCACTTAACAGCTTTGCAGAAGTTTGGGTTAGCCAAGAAGAGTACTATTTAGCAAAAGAAGTATTATTAGGTGATGCAGTTGATGAAGTTTTTGAAAATCAAAAAGACTCATCACTATTTACACAACGAAGAAATTCTCATATCCAATTACTTTTGCCAGTGGCGCTATTGCTTTTATGTATTTTAGTTGTATTGCTTATTTAAAAGCATAAGCTAAATAACTAGTAAGGGTAAATAAATGGCATTTTTAAAAAGAGACAATTAAATCTTTTGCAGCTTTTGCTTCATTTACTCTTCTTACTGGTGTATTAAAAGGGGCGTTTTTAACCAGCTCTGGTTCATCTAAGCATTCATTTATAATTTGCTCCAGTGCTAATGCAAAGGCCTCAAGGGTTTCAGGACTTTCAGTTTCAGTTGGTTCAATCATCAGTGCTTCATCTACTAAAAGGGGGAAATACATTGTCGGTGAATGAAACCCTTTATCAAGTAGCCTTTTTGCAATGTCAAATGCTTTAACTCCTGTTTTTTTCTTAATTTCAGTTGCACTCATAACAACCTCATGCATTACTACGTCATTGTAAGAGGGCTCTAATATTGCCGACAATCTTTTTTTAAGCCAATTTGCATTTAAAACAGCAGCTTCTGCTACTTTTTTAAGTCCGTCAGAACCATTATACAAAATATAAGCAAGTGCTCTTGCAACAACTAAGGCATTACCCATAAAGCTGTGAATTTTTCCAATGCTATGTTTTGGCGTAATTAGAATGAATTTGTTGTCCTTTGTTTTAATTGGATATGGTTCTGGCAAGAACTCCTTTAATTCACTAACTACACATACAGGACCTGCTCCTGGTCCCCCGCCACCATGAGGAGTGGCAAAGGTTTTATGCAAATTTAAATGAACTATGTCAAAACCCATGTCGCCGGGACGACATTTTCCTAAAATAGCATTTAAATTTGCACCATCGTAATATAGTAGCCCTCCTGCCTCATGAATAAGCTCAGCTATTATTTGGATGTCTTTTTCAAAAAGACCTAAAGTGTTTGGATTAGTCAACATTATTCCTGCTACATCGCTGGAAATAAGATCTTTTAATTTTTTAAGATCAACAGTACCGTTTTGATTAGTTCCCACCGTTAGCGCTTTAAAGCCAGCCAAGGTTACTGAAGCCGGATTAGTTCCATGCGCTGAGTCAGGGATTATAATTGCGCTTCGATTTTCACCGCGAAGCTCTAAATATTTCTTAATAATTAGCAATCCGGTTAGCTCACCAGCTGCACCAGCTGCAGGTTGAAAGCTAACAGCACTGGTTCCAGTGATTTCACAAAGAAGCTCTTCTGTTTTGATAAAGATTTCAAGCCAACCTTGGCATAGTTCAACAGGCCAGCAAGGGTGAATTTTTAAAAGATTTTCATAACTTGCAATCTCGTCACAAAACTTTGGGTTGTACTTCATGGTACATGAACCCAAAGGATACATTCCTAAATCTACACTGTATTGACGGTGGGCAAGCCTTGTGAAGTGTCCAACTAAGTCTCGCTCGGAAAGCTCAGGTAAAGGGGGTAATTCTTGGGCTAAATATTTTTCAGGAAGTACCTCTTTAGGATTGCACTGTGGTATATCACAATCCGGTAATGAATAAGCTTTGCGTCCTTTTTTTGAAAACTCAAAAATTGTTGGTTCGCTATCCTTACCACAAAGCGGCGCAGATGCTGCATTACCACCTGGCTTCATTTAAGTATCCTTTCTGTAACCCTAACAAAGTTATCAATATCTTGCTTTGTATGTTTTTCATTAGTTGTTAATAAAACCCTATTTAAAAAGCCATAAGGCCCAAGTGATACTCCAGCAAGGTAGCCATAATTTAACATTTCTGAGATAAAGTCATCAGCACTAACTGGCAAATCAACTGAAAATTCCCGAAAAGTGTGAACTGGAAGCGCTTTTACTGCCTTGATTGCACTAAGTTTTTTCTTTAAATAATTAGCTGCAGATAAACATCTGCCAGCTAGTGCCCTTAGCCCGCTAGGACCAAGCCAACAAAGCTGAATAGCAGCTTGGATAGCAAGAACTGTCTGATTTGTACATACATTAGAGGAGGCTTTTTCTCTTCTAATGTCTTGCTCGCGGGTTCGTAAAGTTGTTACGTATGCATCCTTGCCGTCCTGGTCAATCGTTTTGCCGACGATGCGTCCAGGTACTCTGCGGATGTAGTCAAATTTACAAGATAAAACACCTAAATAGGGTCCACCAAAGGACATTTCTATTCCTAAAGGTTGACCCTCACAGACCGCGATATCAACTCCGTAGTGCCCCGGAGCCTTTAAAAGCCCTAAAGCAATAGGATCATAAGCCACTATTAAAAGAGCGTTTAAGGAATCTGCTAAAACCTTAGCATTATCTAAATCTTCGATAGCACCTAAATAGTTAGGATAACCAACTACTACTGCTGAAATATCATTGGTTTGAGTTGTTTCAAACTGGGTCAAACCATCTTTAAGAGGCAATAGTGTAATTTTATGTCCTGTTCCAAATGCAACTGTGGATAAAACTTTTCTCCAGTTTGGATGGATACCCTCAGATATTAAAACTGTTTGTTTTGATTTTATTATGCATGCCATATGAACTGCTTCAGATAAGGCATTTGCGCCATCATATAAAGACGCATTCGTAACCTCAAGAGCAGTTAATCTATTAATTAAGCTTTGATATTCAAAAAGGGCTTGCAAAACCCCTTGAGCAACTTCCGGTTGGTAAGGTGTGTAGGCTGTTAAAAACTCTGACTGGCTAGCAAGTGCTTTAGTAACTGCTGGTATGTAGTGATCATAAGAACCAAAACCAGCAAAGCTAACGAAATCCTCAGAATATTTATTTTTAGATGCAATTTTTTTAATTTCTTGCTTGACCTCGAATTCAGAAATCCCATTTGGAATTTTTAGCGGTTCGGTTAATCGTAAATTCTCTGGGATGCTAGAAAATAAATTGGACAACTCATATATCTCTAAGAACTGAACCATCTCGTTAAAATCAGCTTCGGTATGCGGAACAAAATCAGGCATTTCTTTAAAACATTATCTTTTAGGATCTTTTTTCACAAATGGATAATCGCTTCTTAAAACCTCTAAAGATTTCTTATTTTTATTAACTAAGAAGTTCTGCTCCTTTATATATTCCAAAGGTATATAAGCAAATCCAATTCCTTTCTGTAAGCAAAAGGAATAATTGCCTGAGGTAGTTAAACCTATAGTCTGACCATTTAAAATAACCTCTAAGTTTTCTCTTAACGGTTCACGCGTTTTGCAACTAAGGCCAATTAGCTTTTCTTTAATGCCTGATTTGACCTTGTTAAGCAAAGCTTTTTTACCAATAAAATCTTTATTCCATCCAATGACCCACTCTAGATTTGCCTCCAATGGACTTACCTCGGGCTTTAGTTCATGTCCGTATAAAGGAAGACCAGCCTCTAATCTAAGAGTGTCTCGTGCGCCCAGTCCAGCAGCTATGATCTCTAGCTCGGATGCTTGCTGATAAATTTTAGTAGCTAGTTCTTTTGAACAAGCAATCTCAAATCCATCTTCTCCGGTATAGCCAGTACCTGAAATAATAACTTCTTCGTTTTGAAAATAACTTGTCGTAACATCATTTTTTTTAAGGTTATTTAAGATGGGATAAAATTTTGAAAATAATTCTTTGACTAACGGTCCTTGTATTGCTAGCAGGACCCTTTCTTTAGTTATGTCTTGTCCGTTTGTGACTTTTAGCACATTTTCAGTATTAGTAGCATTTGGAATTACATGAAACAAGTCTTGTTTTATCCACCAGATAATAACGTCATCTATTACTCCACCAGCTTCATTTAATAAATGACTGTATTGAGCACGACCTGGTCTTATCTTGTTTAGATCGTTTGTAAAACTTTTTTGGATAATATCAAAAGCATTCGAACCACGAAGCACTACGGTACCTAAATGGCTTACGTCAAATATAACCCCCCTGTTCCTACAAGCCAAGTGTTCTTTGGCTGTGCCAGAATATGAAAGTGGCATTAGCCAACCACCAAAGGACGTGAATTTAGCCCCAAGCTCTTGATGTAAGCTCTTTAAAGCTGGCTCGTTCATTTAAGTGATGCTAACTTATCATAAAAAAATTGACTGTTTTGATTTATTAAAATCTCAATTAAATCATTTTTGTAAAGTATTTCAAATTTAACCTGCGGATAGATTAAACGAGCAAGCTTGAGTTTTGCTTTCTTTTTTTTAACTAATGATTGTTTTAAGGCTGTTATTTCAAGGTATAAATCATATTCAGGTAGATAAAAATCAGGTAAAAACGACTGTCTTATATTACCTGATAGATCAGTTAATAAAATAAACTCTCTTGGTTCGTACTCAAATTCAATGTTTTGCCTTGTTAGAAAAGTCGCAAATAGCTCTTCTGTTAAATGAGCGTATTTATAAGTTGTTAATGATCGACTCATGAAGAAACGGCATGATCTAAGCTGAATAACTCCTGTGGCCAGCCTTCTGGCATCCATCCAATTGCGTTACCCAACTCTTTAATTAAGGGCCCAATTGATAAGACATTCATTACGCCCTGACCACCTTTTAGGATTGAAAATAACTCCTCTGAGTCACTAGCTACAAAAACATCAGGACCATGAATGACGAGATTTACTTGACCTAGAGTTTCACTTAGCTCATTTCGTAAATACTTAACTGCTTTCTTAATTGAAGATAGTGCGATGCCGGCTTCAATTAAGCGCTTAATTACCTTAAGCTCAAGTAGATCTTTATATGAATAAAGTCTACGAGAACCAGAACCTTTGGCTTGAGCAAGCGATGGGCTTATAATTCCGGTTCGAGTCCAATAATCTAGCTGACGATATGAAATACCCACAATTTTACAGGTTTGGGGCCCTGTGAAACCGTTAATTAACTCACCATTAAATGACATCGTTGTAATTTATTATAAGCCCAGCAACGCTAAGTTACAACGATTTAAACAGTTTTAGCTTAAAAAATTGATAGTAGGCTTTAAACTAGTTACTGCGCCTTACCAAAATCCTCGGGTTTAACGGTGTCTAAAAACTCCCTAAATTCACCTACTAAGATATCTGGATTTTCTTCAGGCTCAGGACTTTCAAAGCTTTCAACGGAGATAAGTATGCCTTCTTCTTCGATTAAATCGTCGTTGACATAAATTGGAGCACCCATCCTTAAAGCCACTGCCACAGCATCAGATGGGCGCGCTGAGAGAGCAAGCAACTTTTGATTGGTGATGATGTGAAGCTCTGCATAAAATATCTTGTCTCTTAATTCCGTTATGACCACTTTCTCAAGGGATAAATCAACTAAATCAAAGAGGTTTTTAATTAAATCATGTGTTAAGGGACGCGGCGGCTCTACCCCTTGTAAAAACATGGCAATTGCGGCAGCCTCTGGTGGTCCAATATAAATTGGCAGTGAGCGCCCCAATCCGTCAACTTCCTTTAATATTAAAACAGGAGTATTGGTTTGAATGTCAACTCTTACGGCTTCTAACCGCACTTCCCTCATACTTCTTAGGTTACAACTTTTTTATAAAAAATTTTACGTGAAGCACTAAAAATTTTAACCCTGATTGTGCTCCGAATAACTTGAGTCAACAAGACTGGAAAAAAGTCCTTTTATTTCACCTAGGGCATCCATTATTTCTTGAATTAACTTCTCACGTTTTTCCTGACTGACCTGAGAAATTAAAGGATGAAAGACCTGGCACAACATCTCAACGATTCTCTTTGTATTAAGCTGTAGTGATTTTAAATGACGTGGCTCGATTCCCCTTAAACTTAATTTGTAACAAAACCGAACGACCTCTAAATCATTATGTGTGAAAGTTTCCAAAGACCCCACAAATTTCGGATTTATTATTTTAAATTCAATTAAGCTATCTATAAATTTTCTAGGTGCTTTAGATTCATTTGCTAGCCACTGCCTTGAGCGTTCATTAAATTCAGTTACCTTATTCACAGTTGGCAAAGCCTGGTTATGTTCTGTAGATACCTCAGGTAAATGGTTTGGTGCTGTTTCTGAGTAATTTAAATCAAGAGCCATTTGTGACTCGTGATTGCCTTTTGCTAATCGGCTTTTAATGACTTTAAGAGGTAAGAAGTTTTCTTTTTGCTGTTTTAGCACCCATCGGAGTTTCTCAATGTCATCAAGATAAAACTTTCTAAATCCAGTTGGGGTTCTTTGTGGTTTTATAACGCCTTGAGATTCTAAAAACCGAATTTTAGATATAGTTATATCTGGAAACTCTTTTTTCAATAACTCCAGTACATCTCCAATTGAAAAAGCTACATTTTCTGGTAATTGTTCCATGCTCAACCTTCTGGCCCAAAAAAGATTAGCTTAAACTTTCCAATTTGAAGCTCATCGCCATTTCTTAACGTGTATTGTTCTATTCGTTCTTTATTGACATAGGTGCCATTTAGTGACCCTACATCTTTTACGACATAAGAAGAACCATCTTTAAGTATTTCAGCATGACGCCGTGAAACAGTAATGTCATCTAAGTAGATATCGCTATCTGGATGACGTCCAATTGTTGTTAATTCTTTATTTAATTCATATGATTCTGATGGTGCTGGGCCACGCTTAGTTACAAGTACAGCATTTGAGGTTAATGGTCCTTGTGTTAACTGAATTTCTTGTTCTTCATCTAATACTTCAATGGGTGAAAAGGTAATTGTAGTTGGTGTATCAGAAGGAAAAAGAGCTTTACCACAAGAGGAGCAAAAATGAGATCCTTCTGGGTTCTTGTGTCCGCAGTTATTGCAGTACATGGCTATTTAAATTCTAGACCCTCTTAGAAACTTCTGCATTAAAAACTAACTCTCAACAAGTGATCTATAGTCCTCAGCTGAGAGCAACTCTTTTAATTCAGAGTGATCTTTTGGTGAAATAACGCAAATCCACCCTTCGTTATAAGGGTCTTCATTAATTTTTTCTGGCCTGTATTCCAAATCGCTATTTACAGCCTTTACTACACCACTTATTGGGCTGTAAATCTCAGAAACTGACTTTGTTGACTCAACCTCACCAAGAGTATCTCCGGCCTGATATTCTTTGCCAACTTCTGGTAAGGAAATAAACACAATGTCACCTAATGAATCCTGTGCATAATCGGTAATCCCAACCTTTATATCATCTCCTTCTTTTTTAGCCCATTCATGATCACGGGTGTAGTAAAGGTCATCGGGTATGATCATGAGATAACTCTAGCTTGATTAACTACTTTTTTACAAACTATTTATGGCTCAGTGTAGTTTAATATTTGCCATGGAGGCTGCGGGAACCATGGCGGAGGATTAGTCAGCAAATTCTGGTCATAAACATAGTTTTTATTCCAGCCAGTTTGACCCACATAGCCAACGATTCCTCTGAAGTCTTGAATTATAGAACCAGTAATGTTTAAATAGCCTTGTCCATCTTCATATGGCGTATCTACACTCCAGTTAATTGGTGTCCATGAATGAGCAGCTGCTAGTAATGTTGAATCAATTACAGGATTTTCTGTTTGGGTTGCCGTTTGTGGCGTTGTAAAAACATTGCAGTAGATGCAATTAGGGTTGTTTAACTCAATAAAATTTTGAGCAATTAAACCAAGGGCATCATAAGGGTTTGATAAATAGTTATAAGACGGACCGTGATTATAAACTAAATTGCCAACAATAATAACATTTTGTTGAGCTGCCATCGACGCCCTTAAATCAAATGCTCCTGGTACTTTGGTGGGTGATGGCCCTTGGCCAGAGTTAACCATTGCATATTGATAGCTATTAGGATCTCCTTGGATTAGCAGATCTCCATTTAAGCAATTTTGCCCGTTTGGCGCAGTATTAGGTACGACTACTTCACTATTAATAGCCCAGTAATACCCATCTACTTTTCCTGAAGAACATGTTGGTGCTGTTGATTTACCAGATGAAATAATCCAGTAATTTGGATCACTAGGCTTTGTTGGTGAGCTATTAATTTGAACTGCTCCATCAAAACAAGCTGATAGACCACAGTTACTTGACGCCCAGTTTAAAGTACACCCGCTTGAGGTATTTAAACACCCCCCGCTTGAGTTTCCTGGGACACCACATCCTCCGGCTTGAGTAAATGGGTTGCTGGGTAATTGCTTTGTATCAGGTGAAATTACATTTACAACGTCATTTGGCTTTAAAGTAATTAAAGTCGGCCCATAGTAAGTGCAACCGCCTGCAAGTGCGGCTGTTCCTACTGCATTAGTATTAGGTGGTGGAGGAATAAAGCCAATCTCATAAATCCCACCACCATAAAAGTTGCCCCCATAGCAGGTATAAAACGGAGCATCCCCAGGATTAGGATCACCAGTATAAACAGGGCCTAGAAAGGTTGCTCCACAAATCGTAGGGTCATCATTAGTAAAAAGTGGACCATTTATAGTATCTTGTGATGCAAATTCAATTTGTACACATCCATCGTTGTAATCTGGGCCGTTGCTTTGAGTATATGGATTGTAATCATAATAATGATAAGGGCAAAGTTTTTGCGCTTGGCTGGTTGTTAAAGGGCAGCCATAGTTGCAATACACCTCGGAATCTGCAGGATCAGCAGTTTCGTAATTAGTGTAATAAGTATATTGCAAATACTGATTAGCCGAACGCGAAATAGTAAAAGATACCGTTGCATGTGCATTTTTATAGTAACCTGTTGAGTTAAAAGTGACTGTGCAATTTTTATCAGCTAACAAGTTTTGCTGACAAGTATTTTGCCAATTCGAGGGGCTAAGCGTTAATACAAACGTCTCATTTGTTCCAGGAACCTGCAAAGTGTTATTGCAAAATCCAATCTGATAACATATAAAAGGAAGATTTGCTTCGTCGTTTAAAGCTGCAATAGCAAATGCTGAACCGTAGGAGGCAGCTGCTACAGCATCTTGATATTGTAGGTCTTGGTATGTAGCACTAACCCTGTTGACACTGATTGTTATTAATGCCAAACCAAAAAGTAGCAGTGTTAACATAACACCTAAAACTATAACGATTGCTTGACCTGATTCGTTGTCTTGATAGATCTTTATTATTGGAGCAAACTTGTTAAGCTTCATAGCTTACCTCCTTTTACACACACGCACCTGGCGCAGTTGATGGTGGAACTGGCTGATCACAGGTAAATGCTTTTACTGCGACCGTCGTTGATACTGTAATTGGCGAGCCTGAGCCAGATTTAAAAGTTAAACTTATGTTTACTCCTACTATTTGAGCATTTCCAGGACTGGCAACTGATGTCTGTGTTGGATAGGGCCAAGTTGAGCTACTAGATGGATATAACATGTAACTAAGAGAGGAGCCTACAAAATTTGGAACTGTAAAGAATTCTAAATTGCCAGGTCCCTTGTATTGAGGACACGGGGTTGCTTTAGCTGTTAAGGTTCCGTTTGAATCTGAGATTGTAATGACTTCAATTGGACTATATCCCGGATTACTCGTTGGAGTAGTTGGTGTTGGCACAGTGGCTGAAAACTGCCAGGAACTACTAGGCGTTATTGCGCTTGGGGCTGTTATAAATCCGCTTTGGCTTGAACTACCGGGACAAGGTGTAATGTCTGATACGAGACCACGTAAGGAAAGCATTGTTTGTTGAATTGAACTTTGGGCATAAGATAGTCCTTGTGAGGAGTTATATACAGACAAGTAACCATCAAGGGCGGTGCCTAAGATTGTAAGTAATATAGCAAGGGCTAGCAACGCAGTTAGTACTTCAACTAAGGTAAGGCCTGATTGATCAGCCTTAATATCATATAATTTCTGTTTCATGGACATACTGCCTTTGTGGGTCCTGCTAATCCATCTGTTAATTGATATTGGTGATTACCAGATCCATCTTTCCAACTAACTACAACGGTAACCTCGAGTACAACCAAGGTTCGTCCGTAAGGACATGAAATATATGAATACCACGAATCGTAAGTTAAGTGATTGACAGTTGTTACGTCCGGATTGCTTTGGGTTGCTTGAAATTGGGATGGCAAACTGCCGGGCCATGTCCAATTAAGCTCTTCATATGTTGCTAATTGGTTTATGTCTTGTTTTGCAACCTGATAAGCTACCAAAGAGTTACCTGATGATTTAGTAACTTGAAAGCCCTCTGCATAAACAACCACAGAGGAAATTAAAACGAGCGCTAGTACTAAAAAAGCCACCACGACTTCAACTAAAGTTAAACCTTCCTCGTTTGTTATCTTTAGATAGACCATTCTTTTAATCGCGTAAAAAGTTCTCATGATGTTGTTGTAGTGGTAAGCAAATTATCCAATGGATTGGTTGTTCCATTTTCCGTAGGTACTGTTAGCGTAGAGCTAGTTGAAGCGTTCGGAACCCCTGTGTTATATGTAGCATTTGGCGATGATGTCGCGCTGGTTTCTGTAGAACCCTCGTTTGGCAGGGCACTTGTGGTGGGCATTGTGGTAACAACTGTAGAGCCTTCTTTTGATGATGCGCCTGGGGGGTTTGTACCATATCCTGCTGAGGAGTTGGTAGAATTTACTGTTTTTGGCACTGATGTTGAACTGCTTGAATTCTGACTACAAGAAACGAGTGCGATTGCTGAAATTATTAAAAGAAGACCAATTGCATTGCCAACTAGAAATCTAAATAGTTTTTTCATATCTAAGTCAGCAGTGTGCTCAAAGGACCTCAAAATGTCAATACAATGGAGCAAATTGTAACAATTTTGTAATAATTGTAAAGTTTTTGTAATCTTTTGCTGGTGTTTTAGGTAGTAAAAATTTGTAAATATTAGAACCCTTTAGACTCGTTGAATAACCTAGATGCCCAATGCTCGCTAAAATCAAACTAGATAAACAGTGATATTTAAGAAGGAGTTTTTGGGCTTTCACTTGGTTTTAATCATAGTGGTTCCATCCTGCCTAGCCATGGGCTGGTGGCAACTAAATAGAGCGCTTTCAGGCAATGAACTTAGCTGGCTGTATACTTTTGAGTGGCCTTTTTTTGCCGGTTATGCCTGTTATATTTGGTATAAGGTTATCCAAAGTCGTCTAAAAGTATTAAATGATTCAATGGCTAAAAAGACAACAATGTTAAACGAAAACGTCGAGCGTCAGCTTAGTGTGGATGATAGCGACGATCCCGAACTGCAGGAGTATAACCGTTACTTGCAATGGCTACACAAAGCGGATTCAAAATGATAATAAAAAAACTCTTAGCACTTGATATCAATGGAGCTTTGCTGCGCTACAGAATACTAGCCTACATGGTTGGAGTTGGGTTATTTATCTTGGTGTTTATCGGTATTCCTTTACAAATTTGGGCGCACTCAGAAGTTATTGTTAAGATTGTGGGCCCTATACACGGTGTGCTTTATATTATTTATTTACTTTCTGCCGCTGATCTATGGGTACGAGCAAAATATAAGATAGGTAGAGTTATTGCAACCATTTTAGCGGGCTTTGTACCAATTGCTGCTTTTGTCGTTGAGTACTATACCACTAAGTTTGTAAAAACAAATTGCCTGACACCCAGAACTAGTGCTTGATACCCTATGACAAACAGACGCCTGCGGGGTCTATTTTTGCTTAAGAGTGGATTGCCATTTATTAAGTTGTGTTGCTTGTAAGTTGATTTAACTGCAACAGTTTTAACAACTTTGCTAGATTGCCACACATAAAAAACTTTAAGCAGAGTAACTCTTTACATTAAGCAATGTGAAAAAGGCTTAGTTTTTCAAAAAAGCAATTTAGCCAGTTTAACCTTAGCTAAATAATAACGTTAGCCAAGGCAGTTACCTTTACTCCTGGGAGAAAATGAAAAATTGAACGTCTTAAAGAATCATTCAACACACAAACTGATGGTTAAAGCAGGCCTAAATACCAGAAGGGTTATAAAACGATAAACATTTAAAACGATAAACATTTTTGTAAAACCCACGAAATTTGTAGTGATCCCCCGTGCGTACTTATATCACATCAGAGCGGACGACGGGACTCGAACCCGCGACCCTCACCTTGGCAAGGTGATGCTCTACCAACTGAGCCACGTCCGCAACTAAGGCAATTTTACTTATGTTGCTTTTTTACGGTCAAGCTTTTTTTCTTTTAGTTTCTTTGATGGCGATTGCACTTTTTATGCCAGGTCTTTTGGGTCGTGGATAGCTTCTTGCTCTAGCGGGTAATCCCCTTTGCTTTCTTTCTGCTGCTTTTACTAAATCTATAAGAGATTCTTCTAGGAAGGCCGCAATTAGCTCAACGTCCGGTACAAGTGCTCTATCAGCTTGAATTCCGATAAACATTGTTCCGATATAACTCATGATTGTTATGTTAAGTCCAACGCCTTCAACTATTGGTCCCAATGGATACATAGCCACCATCCTTGCCCCAGCACTATAAAGTGCAAAGTTGGGACCAGGCACATTTGAAATGGTGACGTTAAAGGCAGGCTTTAATCTGTTAAATAATTTAGTTGATGAAATCAATCGTGCGGCACGGGCGAAAACAGCTGGTGCGGCAAATTCAAACCAGTTGGTTAAAACATCTGCTCCAATTGCGTTATGTTGCTCTTTTGCGTGTCTTGTTTTTTCCGATATGGACTTTAAACGCTGAATCGGATCTGTGACATTTGTCTCAAGTGAGACAAGCATCATAGAGACTTTATTACCCAATGTTCCTCTTTCTGATTCGCTCCTTACTGAAATTGGTATCATTGCCACAAGAGGTTCCTCTGGCAAGTCTTTATGCTTAAGCAGATATGTTCTAAGTGCTGAGCCACAAATGGTCAAAATCACGTCATTAACAGTTCCGCCAAAGGTATTTTTGACAAACTTCACGTTGTCCAGACTTACCTGGGCAAAAGCTACTTTTCTGTGGGGTGATATGGCCCCATTAAACTTTACCTTTGGAGCTTTAAATGGAGCTGGTGGTGGCGCTACCGCAAGGGATCTATTACGCTGGGCTACGTTAATCACTGCCTCGATTGTGTCCTTACCAAGTTTTAATAAACTAGGAGGGTGCTTAAGCAGTGACGAAACTCCATATGCAATTAATTCAAGATCATTTGGTACTCGATCGGGTTTCCATGGCGGAGATTCTTCAGGTAAGATTCTTATTTCATTTGACAAATCTAAAATTTGTGCAGCAAGCTCTGCGCCAGAAACGCCATCAATTGCCGCATGATGAGTTTTAGTAATTAAAGCTATCATGTTATCCTGAAGGCCTTCAACGACATACATTTCCCATAAAGGCTTAGTTAAATCAAGAGGTTGTTCAACCACTTGGGCAGCGAACTCCTGAAGTTCTTTATCAGAACCTGGTGCAGGAAGTGAGGCTCGCCTTATGTGATAATCCAGGTCAAAATCTGGATCCTCTATCCAAATTGGCAAATGGAGCCCAAATGGCACATTAACAATGCGGCGCCTAAATGGCGGCAATAGTTGCAACCTGTTTTGGATTAAGTCCTTAATTCGTCCGAAGCTATATCCTCCTGGCACAGTAGAAGTATCAAAGACAAAAACGCCGCAAACATGATTATGCATTGTTGTTGTTTCGCCTGATAAAAATGCAGCGTCTAGACCAGACAAACGTTTCATAGTCGCCTCCTCTTTAAAAGTATTATCGGCCGGAATGCCCAAAGCCTAGAATCCCTCGGTCACTTTTTGATAATTGATCAACCTCAATAAATTCAACCTTTTCTACAGCTTTAATTACAAGCTGAGCAATGCGATCCCCTTTGTGGACCATGTAATCATGAAATGGATCGAGGTTAATCAAAATCACCTTAATTTCCCCTCTGTAACTGCTATCGATAAGGCCTGGTGAGTTTAAACACGTTACACCATATCTTGCTGCTAGACCAGAGCGTGGCTGGACGAATCCTGCATAACCTTCTGGAAGTTCAATCGCTATTCCTGTCGGTACAACTTGGCGACCAAGATTCTTTTTTATAAGTGCGCTCTTATAAGCATATAAATCAACGCCAGCGTCACCAGCCTTTGCGCAAGTTGGGATTTTGCTATCTTGATGTAATCTTACTATTCTAACTTCAACCACTTGTAAAAGGTTAGCAACTGAGTAATATTTTGACTAAATTAGAACGAGGGAGCCTAATTGTTAGTTTGGATGGATCTTGAAATGACCGGCCTTGAGCCAGAAAAAGATCAAATTGTAGAGATTGCAACAATCATCACTGATGATGATTTAAACATTTTGGCAGAAGGTCCGGATTTGGTTATTAAAGTAGCTGATGAGTTACTTGAGACAATGGATGATGTCGTTAAAGAAATGCATTCATCATCTGGTCTTTTAGAGCAAATTAAACTATCAAAAGTTACGTTAAAAGAAGCTGGTGATAAAACCCTGGAGTTTATCTCTAAATACGTAGCTCCAAAAACCACCCCACTAGCTGGAAATTCTATAGGAACAGACCGTCGGTTTTTAGCAAGGTACTTACCTGATATTGAAAATTATTTGAGCTATCGTAGCATCGATGTTTCAACTATTAAGGAGCTTTGTAAAAGATGGTATCCAAGTGATTATGAAATGCTTCCTAAGAAGTCATTAAGGCATCGAGCTTTAGAAGACATTAAGGAAAGCATCGATGAGCTTTTATACTATCGACGCAAAATCTTTAAACATTAAAAATCCAAGCCTAGTATGGCGCTACGTCTCCCTGGCGTCTTTGAGGTAAAAACAATCTAGCATAAAGTCCCTTGGGATCTCTCTGAATTAATTCAACTGCTCCGTTTAGTGACTCTACTGTGATTTTAGTTAAATAAAGCCCCATCCCAAAACCATCAGCTCGACCAAAAGTTGCGGCCTGACGCTTACCGATTGGCTTAAACAGTTCTTCAGGATCTCTTCCGTTTAATCCAGGTCCATAATCAGCAACTTCTATCCAAAGTTCCCCATCTTCATTTAAGCCAGCCAGCAGTTCAACAACTTCTGTTGAATACCTTAGGGCATTATCAACTAGCTCATTAATACAAAGCTTTAACCTATTAGGTGCAGTAGTTATAGTTAAGCCGGCCGGAATTTCTATTTTTAATCGAGATTTGTCAAGGCGAGGATCTAAATCATCAAGGGCAATCGCTACTAGTTGAGCAACTGAAATTTTTTCTAAAACCTCACGCTCAAAAACAAAAGATGGATCGGTTTGAATACCGTACCAAATATTTACTGATTCAATGGCACTAGTGATTTTGTTTATCTCGACATCAACAGCGCTTTCAAAAAGCAAATGATCCTTGCGTTTCATGCCAAAATCAATTTCTTTGAGTGCGTTTAACGAATTGCGCAAATCTTCTAGAGCATTTCGTAGTGTCTGAGCCTCTGTTAAAGCAAGTCGATCACGCAACTCAATTCTGCCCTCTAATAAAGCAAGGGCGGTTTTTAACGAGCCCACATGACGAGCTAATGCAATTAGTAGATCTAAAACTGGTTCAGGAACATTTTGAGCAGAACGTGCCACAGCTGCTAAAGCGCTGTCAGCGCTTTTTGGCACCATTACTTGCTGGCTTTCAGGTTGGCTATTCATCTAAACCCCGCCTACTTAACATCAACACCCTCTTTTGGCTTCGGGGGCCGTCTCATCAATTTTATTTTAGCACGAGACACCCTGCATTGCTCAGGATAACAGAGACGACATGAAAAACTACTGACTTTAATTTATTCTACAGTAACTTTATTCTACAATAACATCGCGACGGCGTCTCTGAGGCAAAATAACGGTAGCAACTGCCCCACCGCCTTCACGCTCTGCTAAAGTCACTTTTCCACCAAGGGACTCAGCCATCATTCTAGTTAAAAACAATCCCAGACCCAATAGGGGTTGCCATTCACGGTTCTCGTAATTTTCCTGTGGCTTTGGTCTAAACAGTTCTTCTGGATCAACTCCTTTTAGTCCAGGACCTCGATCTTCAACTATTACACTTAAATCTTGTTGAGGGGTAATTGAACATACACAACGGATTCTTCCTGGTCCACCATGTTTTGCTGCGTTGTCAATCAGAGCAGAAATAATTGCTGCTAATCTCGCTGGAGCAGTAGTTATCATAGTATTACCCGGCGGTAATATGAGCTCCAATCTAGCGCGATCAAAACCGGGTCCTAGGTCACTTAGAGCTCTTTCAACTACCTGACGTAAAGCAACACGTTGTAAAGCTTCTCTAGGATACAAAATAGTCGGATCAGTTGATGAGGTTAGCCATTCCTCAATTGAATCAACTGCCCTACGTACTTGCAAAAGTCCTTCCTCGACATCTCTAGCTAATTCTTTAAAGGACTGATCCTCGGAACTAGCTAGTGTCTCCTTTATTCTTACAAGCACCTGTGCAACCTCTCTAAATGGATCCTTTAGCGCCTCAGCTTGAACCTCGGCTAATGAGTTTCTTAATGTTATTTTGCTTTCTAAGACACCAACGGCCCACTTTAATGAGGCTATGTGATTAGATTGTGTAGTTAAAAGATCTGTAACTAATGCAGCCCTGGAGGTGGATCCCATGAACACTTGGGCCGCTGTTTGTTCTGGGGTTGGATTATCTTGCGAACTACTCACTGGTTAAATACTATCAAAAGGCACCATTTGGATCGGTTATTGCCATTATAATTCTTCTATAATTCTTCAAGCGCGTTACCTTTCACTACGTACTTCCTGTCACCTAAGAGCACAATTGCTCCCTTGTTTAACCTCACTATACTTCCAGCTAAAGCAGTAATTTCAGAACCTTTAGATGCAATAACACCACCCGTTAGAGCAGCTACGACATCTGGTGAAGCTGAAACAGGCTCAGCTATTGAAGGTGCTTCTCCTGATCCTTCAGCACGGTCAATTACATCCCTGATGGAGACTAACTCTGTTTCGATAGTTAGCGTCTCAGGTGCTTCGATCCATGCGTCCTCCCACTCATCCCTGCATGCATTAGGACCACCTTGGGAGTCAACAAATGAATCAACAATATCGCTGTCTAATTCAAAGTTAGAAGAAGGATCCAAAGTGGCTATTACCTTAAAGGCAAAATCCATGGCAACTTGCCTTGACGGCGGAAAACCCAAGCGATCAGTCAAGATTGAATGTGCCAGCGCAAATGCACCAGGCCCCTGTTCACCCCAAGCAAAAGCAGCCGGCTGAGCCCTTTCGTCTGTATTATGAAACTCTCTTAGAGTCTTGCCATTTCTATCACTAACGACCCCTGAGTGAGCTGCTATTTTTGCCCGGTAGACAACTGCCTCTTGTTTATTCACGATGCAACTATCCTACCACAAAACGTGATTGTGCAACTTCAAATCAAGATAATTAACCTTCCCGAGAAAAGTATGCAGATTCAGCATGAAGTGCTAAATCAAGACCCGATAACTCGACCTCCTTTGAAACCCTCAGTGGCACAAATAATTGGATTAATTTAGCTATTATAAATGACATTAAAAACGCATAACAGCATGTGCAAATAACCCCTAAAATTTGAATTATCAAAAGATGTAAACTACCTTTAATAAACAAACCGTTAGTTCCAGCAGGATAAACCACTGTTGTGGCAAAAAAGCCAACTAAAAGAGTGCCTATGATCCCCCCAATTCCGTGAACTCCTAGAACATCAAGAGAATCATCTAATTTAAAGCGATGTTTTAAATTAACAAATAGCGCACAAAGCACGCCAGCAGCAAGCCCAATTAGTAATGATGCATAAGGTTCTACATAGCCTGCTGCAGGAGTTACAGCAACCATTCCAGCAATAGCTCCAGATGCAGCCCCTAAAGTGGTAGCATAGCCTTGCTTAAATCGTTCAAAAATGATCCATCCAAGTAGTCCTGTAGCTGCTGCTAGTTCAGTATTTAAAAAAGCAACTGCTGCTGAAGCGTTTGCATCAATGGCAGATCCTGCGTTAAAACCAAACCAGCCAAACCAAATTATTCCTGCCCCTGCTAGGGAAATTGGAATAGAGTGCGGTTTGTTAAGCTCCTTAGGCCATTTAAGGCGTGGCCCTACAGCTATCAAAAGTCCCAGAGCGGAAAAGCCGGAGTTAATCTCAACAACAGTGCCCCCTGCAAAATCAAGCATACCTCTTGAATTAAGCCAACCTTCTGGGGAAAATGCCCAATGAGCAATAGGACAGTAAATCACAATGCTCCAAAGAACAATAAATAAAACATAAGCTAAGAAATTCATTCTCTCAGCTACTGCACCAGTAATGAGGGCACCAGTAATTATTGCAAACATTAACTCAAATGCTAGGTATGCTTGAGCTGGAACAGCTAAATGTAATCCAGCAGGTACTGGATTTAAGGAAAGCCCTAAAGAAAGAGACGGCAGTCCTATAAAGCCTCCTAAAACTGACTTATTAAATGCAAAGCTGTAACCAAACAAAATCCATGTAACGGTTATTACAGCAATAGCAATGAAGTTTTGCATCATGATAGTTAATACGTTACGTGAATTAACCATTCCTCCATAGAATAAGGCAAGTCCTGGTGTCATAAATAAAACTAGCGCTGCACTAGCTAAAAGCCATGCAGTATCGCCAGTGTTTAAATGCATGTTAGTTATCTCACCTAGCAAAACAGAACTCTCATCTTAGTTAAAATGGGTCAAGTTGAACCCTGTTAAATTTAGAGCAGCAATTGTTAAATTAGCTTAACGAAACTGTTAAATCTATGTTAATAAATAGCAAAGTGCAAGTCGTAATACGTTATGACATTGTGAATTTAGTTGTATATACAAAAAATAGGTTTTCACCCTTTTTAAGTTTTTTAAATAAATTATGATCTTAGCTAAAATCATTTTTTTAATTTTAGCTAAAGCATATAGATCATAACATTATTGATCACCATTATAAGGGTTTAATATTTGTGGTGTTGCTTTTTACTAACTAACGAGTCGAATATATCTCGTGCAAACCTTATCGCTTTAGGTATCTTGTTAATTCTTTTTTAAAAGATACCGCTAGTTAGCTGTTATGGCGGTTGCATTTCTTTACTCAAAGACCACATGCTTGTGCTGCTAGTTTGGCCCTCGTCATGTTTGACATTCTTGCTTAAATTTAACTGGTAGCAGATTTCTAATTGAGATGCATTTTATTGCAAGCCTTTTTGCTGTAAGGTTTTCTTAGATACAAAAGCGTGTTTTTTAGGATACTGACACGTTTTTAATTAGAAAAGCAACAAACCCATAAATACCAGAAGATCCCCTGACTACGACAGATCCGTTAAATGAAGTCGGGCTGGGCGGATTTGAACCGCCGACCTCTTGACCCCCAGTCAAGCGCGCTAACCAAGCTACGCCACAGCCCGAATGAACTCAACACCAGTTTATAAATGATGTAACAGCCACTCAATTCCCTGGTAAAGTCTATAACCCAGATAGATAACGGTAGCACCTAAAAATAGCTTAAAATGTAGTGGAATATTCCTGCGCCCCTGGTTTTGAGATTCTTCATTGAGTTCACAAATCCTAATTTGTTCTAACATTAGCTTATACGTACTCTGATTTTAATGGGCGTTAGATTAAGCTCGAAGTTTTCTCTTAACTGATTTTCTAAGTATCTTAACCAAGAAGCCTCTAATTTTTTATCTGAAAAAACAATAAAGGTTGGAGGTTTCACAGCCCCTTGGGTAATGTAAGTGACTTTAGCCGATTTTGGTTTATGAGCTAATGCTATGTTTTTTAAAAAGTCATTTAACTCCTTGACTGAAATTTTTAATTGGTAATTTTCATGAACTTCTTTTATTAAATTAAAGATTGCTTCTACATTACGTTTTGTTTTAGATGAAACAGTTATAATTGGAGCATAAGGTATGAATCTAAGTGCTTCTCGGGCATCTTGCAATACGGTCTGTTTGTACTCGTTGTGAATTAAGTCCCACTTATTAAGAACAATGATCATAGCCTTTCCATAGGCACGACATAATTGCGCAATTGTTAAATCTTGATGAGTCACGCCTATAGTAGTATCTATTACTAAAAGGACAACATCACAACGTTCTATTGTGTGAACAACCCTGACATTGCAGTAATACTCTAGTGGTTTTTTTGTTTTAGCTTTGCGCCTTAAGCCAGCTGTATCAACAAAGTAAAAATTGCCTTCTGGTTTAATAATTAATTCTGTCACCGGGTCTCTTGTGGTTCCTGGTTCCTCATAAACAACCGCCCGTTGTTGACCTAGTAAGCAGTTAAACAATGATGATTTTCCAGCATTCGGCTTACCAACAATTCCAACTTTAATATGACTCTCATAATTGATTTCTTGAGTTGGTTTTAAATAATCCACAATAAAATCTAAAAGTTCTGAAATGCCAGATCTTTGTGTTGCACTTACACAAATTGGCTCACCATAACCAAGATTTAAAAATTCCTCCGGTTGGGTTAGACGCCTGGAAATATCTGCTTTATTTGCAACTACTATGACTCTACCTGAAAAGGTCTTAAGTAACTTTTTGATGACTAAATCTTGTTCTGTTAAACCAACTGATAAATCAACTACGAATAAAATGACATTTGCTTGTGAAATTGCATCTGTAATTTTGTCTTGTAGCATTTTTCCAAGCTTTTCATTAGTGCGATTAATCCCGGCAGAATCTATTAATAAAAAATCTTTTTTGTTCCAGTTGACAAAAGCCGTAATTAGGTCTCGTGTTATTCCAGGTTCATCTAAGGTAATAGCTTGGCGAGACCTAGTTATAGCATTAAAAAGCTGAGATTTTCCCACATTAGGCCTACCGACAATTAATACTTTGTTCATGCTAAGACCTCGTTAATTGCCTTTTTTGGGGCTAACACATCTGTAAGGATAAAAGCGATATTCTTTAACTCACCTAGGTTAAACCCATCGGTAAATAGCGTGTTAGTTAAGATAGCATCTAATAATAAATAGGATTGATTATCTTTAATTTTGTCAGTTTTTTTTAGGATCTCTGGTTGCCCAAGTGATCCAGCTACTCTGATATTTAGCCTTAAAAATTTACTTGTTACAGTCATAATTTCTACTCAATTGCCACACAGACTTTCTAGTGCCTTAGTTATTATTTTTTTCATATCCAGATGGTTTGACAAGTGCCTGCCATGTTTTTTCAGCTCTCAGGGCTATCTCTTTAAAACGTGCTCAGAGTAATAGAGCATCTTTTATCTTGTCAAAAAAATTCGAATCAGTAACTGCATTTAGCTTTAATGTCTCATTAAAGATTACTAAAAAACTGCTAGCCATACCAAGCCTCATTATGGTGTTTTTTATACTGATAGAAGCCTTTATAAGAGTTACTTTCCTTAAAACCTCTCTTGGCTAAATTATGAAATTCATTTAATGCAAGAAACACTGTTTTAGCTACCTCTTTAAGTACTAAAGCTTTCTAAATTGACAGCAAATTCAAGATGGTAGCTACTCCATAACTTAAAGGTGGTTTTATTTTGCTTGATTGATTAAACCTTGAAACCTTAGCTGGAAAAATTCCCATTGATAAAAGTTTAGGACGATACTCTAAGATATTTTACGGCGATTCGTCAAATACCGCATTAATTTATTTTAGAGCAAAGTGCAATCAGTCCAAAAGCGTCAATGCTGGGATTTCTTAGTTACTTTAGCTAAATTAAACTAAGTCAGTCAGGCGGATTTCTTTGCATGTTTTATCTCGGTATTAGTTGGATGTCTTAAAACTAAAAGGGGCTAGCTTCTTAATTTAGTGCTTTAAATCTAAGACCTTAAAATAAGTTGCTATGATGAATTTTTATGTAAAAAAGAGTCGATAGCTATTGCCTTTCAGGCAAGGAGTTCCTTTAAGTTCTTTATAGATCTGATTGATGAAACAAAGTTCACATTGATTATCACAAATTCCTATCCGGTTAACAATTGGCCCATCTAAAGGAATCTTTAAGGATTGTATTTAAATTAAACCGTCCTAATGGTTTTTAACATGCCTACTTTTAGGATTTGGATCTCCAGATTCTGTAATTAATACCAATTTAATGGCATCTGTTAAGAATTTCTTAGTTATTCCTACAAGTTCGTCACCAAGGTACCTCGCCACTTTTTGTGATTGACTTAGGTTTTAGCGAGCTAAGTTTTAGCATAATAAAAGCTTAAGTAATTTAAAACTAAAACAACTTAACAGCCTTGATTACTGCTATGGTTTAATTGTATGGTTGAAAAGGTTCTGCTTGCCAAGCCTCGTGGGTTTTGCGCTGGTGTTGAAATGGCCATTAAGGCGCTAGCTTGGATGGTTAAAATCTTTGAACCTCCCATTTATTGTTATCATGAGATAGTTCATAACAAGGTTGTAGTGGATCAATTTCAAGCCAAAGGGGTTATCTTTATCGAAGATGTTTCAGAGGTTCCCCCTGGGGCCCCTTTAATGCTTTCAGCTCATGGCACAGCTCCTCAGGTTGAACAAAAAGCCAGGGCTTCAAAAGCCGTAGTGATTAATTCAGCTTGTCCTCTTGTGACAAAGGTTCATCACGAATTAAAAACACGTGCCTCACGCGGATACAAGATAATTTATGTGGGGCATCCCAGACACGAGGAGGCTGTTGGTACAGTTGCAGAGGCTCCAGAGGCTGTCACTTTAGTGATGAGAGTGTCGGATCTTGACCAGTTTAATCCTCCAGCGGAAGCTCCTGTGGCGTTGCTTGCTCAAACAACGCTTAGCCACGATGAATGGTCGGCTATATTAAATGCAGCAAAGCAACGCTTCCCCCAACTTTGGACACCTACAAGATCAGATCTTTGCTTTGCAACCACCAATCGCCAAAGCGCTGTGAAAGCTCTAGCTCGTTTAACTAACACAATTATTGTGATAGGTTCAGCTAATTCTTCAAACACGTTAGCTCTTGTAAGGGTAGCTCAATCAGCAGGCGCAACTAATGTAATTAGAGTTGATGGTCCAGAAGAGTTGCCTGATAACTTAACGGGTATTGTCGGATTGACCTCAGGGGCGTCAGCTCCTGAGGAGATAATTAACCGTGTAATTACAAAACTTGCACCTGAGAAAGGCGTTGAGGAAGTTTCAATCGGAACTGAAGATGAATATTTCCCGCCACCCAGGGAACTACGCGAACTCATTAAATCAGTCGGTCTGTGTGCATCCGTTGGGTTTTTATCTAATACGCAATTTTCAGCCTTGGCAGCCGATAAAGAGGTTGCAGCAAAAGATGCTCTTACAAATTTAGCAGCTTCTTAAAAACAGTACTTTTTTAAAGATGAGCCATGGCAATTACCGCGATTACTTAAGGCGATATTTTGATGATCTTGCTATTAAAACTGCAGAACTTCCCACAAAAGCAAGGTCAACTCAATTATGTGTGGTTATTGCTGCCTATAAAGAAAAAGAAAACATTGCTGATGTTATAAGCTCCACAAAGCAAGCATTGAAATCCTTAGATCACACAATAATCGTAGTCATAGACGGCGAAGATGATTCTACAGGAACAATTGCAATACAATTAGGAGCTTTAGTGGCATACAATCCCTTTAATCGGGGGCAGGGGGCTGCTTTAAGAGTGGCTTATAAATTAGCTAGTCAATTTAACCCATCAATTATTGCAACAATTGATGCTGATGGTCAGTCAGACCCAAGTGACATTTTAAAAATAATTGAACCCATTAAAAAAAATCTAGCCGATGTAGTGATTGGAACTAGACGCCAGAGTCACTGGGAAAAAACAGCACTAAGTAGGTCGTTAGGAATTTATTTCTTTGCTTTTTTAATCTCAGTGTTAATCGGTCAAAAAATTACTGATCCTGCCAACCCACTAAGAGCATTTAAGGCAAGTGCCATTAGTAAAGTTGATCTAAGACGTGACCAGTTTCAAGCTGGTGAAGTAATTATTAAATGTAAGCTAGCAGGATTTAACCTAAAAGAGGTTCCTGTTAAGAATTTTAAACGTAAATCTGGTCAAAGTAAAAAACCAAAGAACTTCTCCTATGCATTACAATATGGATGGGCAATTATAAAGAGTTATTTAGAGGCTAAATCCTCAAATGCCTCTTTTAAGGAATCTGTTAAATCAAAGTCCTTATAAAAGCTCAAAGCTTTTGCTTTTTCCACGGACACTTTTACATGTGGCATTTCATGTATATTTTTAGCGACATGTTTTTTCTTTAAGTTAACTCCACAAGCCTGTTCAAATTGTAAAATGAGATCATTTACGCTAAAGGACTTTCCGCTTCCTATTATTACAGTTTCTTGGCAATTTTGACGTAGTAATGCTTCTTTAACTGCATAACAAACACTTTTAACAGCAATAAAATCTCTTGATTGTAAACCGTCACCATAAATTTGTATTTCAGTATCAAGTAGGGCTGCCCTAATAAGCCTAGGTATTAAGGAGTCCTTTTTTTCCATAAAAGGCCCAAAGACATTAGTTAGACGCAGGATTGCAAAATTAAATCCATAACTTTTACCCCAGCCGTTAATGAGTGCCTCCCCAGCGGCTTTTGTTGCCCCATAAGGAGTTATTGGTAAAATTGGGCTTTTTTCTGTGATTAAATTTTCATCCGTTTTGCCCACAACTGCATTTGTTGAAGCAAAAACAAAAGTTTTAACATCATGAGCTATGCAATCAGCAAGAAGTTTATTTGTAGCAATTACATTTTGTTCAAAATAAAGATCAGGAACAGATACTGATTCAATAACCCTTGTTTTAGCCGCTAAGTGAACAACACCATCAATACCGTAAAAAAAAGCCTTTTGGCGAACGCTTTCATCAAGTAAATCTCCTATTATAACCTCATCAGGTCCAGTATGGTTAAATAAATCAATTCCGATTACGCTAAATCCGAAAGACTTTAAATAACTAGTTAAGTTTCTTCCAATAAATCCAGCTGATCCGGTAATTAAGATTCTCATGGTAAAGAGTTTGCCTTATCAAATACGCTTTGAAGCTCACTTTGTAAGACCTGAGTTAAATCAACTAATAAAGAGCGTTTAACTATTGTTGAGTTATTAACCATTGGGTAAATTGGCTTGCCAATAACTAGTTTTATCTTAACCGGCTTTATAAACTTAGCCCCTTTTTTCATTGCTTTATCTGAATTGCCAATACCAACTGGAACTATTGGGGTATTGTTTTTGATCGATAAATAAGCAACACCGTCAAAAATGTCTTTAATTACAGAACCTTCTTTTCTTGTTCCCTCTGGAAAAACGACTAAGGCATCTTTGTTTTTTAGTACTTGACTAGCTATTTTTAAAGACGACCTATCTGATGTATTTCTAATTACTGCAAAGCTTCCTAAGTAATTTAATATCTTTGCAAAAACCTTTATCTTAAACAAAGAATCTTTAGCCATAAAACGAATTGGAACTCTTGTTACTGGTGCCATTAACAAAAAATCTATATTTGATCTATGTGAGGGCGCTATGATTAGAGGGCCGCTTGCAGGCACATTTTCAACGCCAACTACCTCAATCCTAAAATAAAGCTTTATAAAAAGAAGGGCAATGCCTCTTAAAAAATAATAAAGTGGCCCTTTTACCATTTTGTTAGCTATTTGGAGCTCTGTGTCTTTTGCTTCCATAGTTCCAATACAATAGCAATAGTCTCATCTATGGAGTAATTTGTATTATCTATAACGACTGCATCAGGTGCGATTCTAAGGGGTGATTCAGACCTACTCAAGTCACGTTGGTCTCGCTTTTCAAGCATGGTAAGCACTTCAGTGTTAGCTATATTTAAATCTTTTGCACGCCTTTGAGCCCGATGCTGGGGATCTGCTGTTAAAAAAATTTTCAACGTTGCATTTGGAAACACTACCGTGGTCACGTCTCTACCTTCAACAACTGAATTTCCATGTTGGTTTACCAAGCTGCGTTGTAAATTAACAAGAAATTTTCTAATTTCTCCAATTACTGCAATTTTAGATGCTAGTTCTGATATTTGCTCTAAACGAATTAGCTCAGTTACATCTTTACCATCAATAAAAGCCTGAGAATCGTTATAATCTAACTTATGTAATATAAGTTCCTGTAAAAGCGCTTGCGGGCCCTTCTTTCTCTCAATGAGATCTTTTAGCAAATAAGCAGCCATTCGATACGTGGCCCCTGTGTCAAGGTAATAAAAACTTAATATTTTAGCTACTTCTTTAGAAACTGTTGATTTGCCTGCACCAGCTGGTCCGTCAATTGCAATTATTTGGTGCACTTTACTTACTGAGCTCATTTAAATTTTTTAAAAAAGTTGTGTCACTTATTGTAATGCATTCAACAGATTTAATCTTGGATAACCCTTTAATGGCACAGCCTGCAATGATTGCTGCCATGGCTATACGGTGATCGCCTTTTGGATCAAATTCAAATGGCCTTAAAAATTTACTACCTGAAATGTAAAGATTGTCATCTTTTGTCTTCCCGCTTGCTCCCATCGCAGTTACAAGTTCACAGATTTGTAACACTCTGTCTGTTTCTTTAACTCTTAGCTCCCCTACGTTTTCAAAAAGGGAAACCCCATCAATAAATGCCGCCGCTACAGCAAGTATTGGTATCTCATCAATTACAAGAGGTACTTCATTAGCTTTAACTGTTAAAGGACTTAAGTTTTGAAAGCTAGGTAGTATTTTATCTTCTTTAATTAAAAAATTTGCGCCAGAGCGTTTTAATACTTCTAAAAAATAAGACCTAGTGTTATCCATGTAAAATAAAGGAATCTCAAGATCTGTCTCTGGATTAATAAGTCCAGCAACTATCCAAAATGCACCCTGGGATGGATCACAAGGTATTTCTATTGTGAATGGATTAACCTCTCCTGGGTAAACGGTGATGTTTTTGCTACCATTGCTTTGTGATATTTCTAACTTTGCACCGGCTTTTTTTAAAATATCTTCAGTGTGTGTCCGCGTAGGAATATCCTCGATGACAGTGGTTGCTCCTTTAGCTCTTAGTCCGGCAAATAAAATTGCTGACTTAACTTGTGCAGAAGCTATTTCAAGTCTGTAAGTAATGCCTTTTAAAGGGCGACCAAAGATTTCCAAAGGTGCTACGCATGATTTATTGCCATTACAGTTAATTTTTGCACCCATTAATTCAAGAGGCTTTTTTACCCGATCCATCGGTCTTTTAGAAAGGGACTCATCGCCTTTTAACACAAAGTGTCCTTCATAGCCCGATAGTATGCCACAAAGTAACCTCATGGTAGTTCCAGAATTCTGACAATTAATTTGTGCACTTATTGGATTACTAAAGCCTTGTAGCTCAAGAGAATCCTTTGTTTGATTAACTGTTGCTCCTAGTTTTTTTACAGCATCAAGAGTTGCCATTACGTCTTGCCCACGATTTAAATTTTGAATTTTGCAAATTCCTTTTGAGAGGCTAGCTGTAAGCAGAGCCCGGTGCGAGATTGACTTATCTCCCGGCAAAATAACTTTACCCTTTAAGGCCTTTATACCATTTAATTCAATATCCATTTTTACTGTCCACTAGATATAACATGATATCCTGCTTGCTTTAAAGCATCACAAAGGGCTTGTGCTTCAGCCGTGCTGACATAAATGCTGAGCAACCCCTGGCTTGACTCTAATACGTGCAGAATTTCTAAATCAGCTACATTGACATTAATTGTTCGAGCAATTTCTAACACATCTGCTAGGGCCCCTGGGCGGTCTTGAATAAAAACATTAATTCGAGCCAAATCTTTTACAACCTTTATCTTAGAGGGAAGCTCTCTTCTTAATTCAGATGCAACTTGAAGCTTTTTTAAAATATTGTCAGAGTCTTTGTTAATAATATCTTGTTTAAATTGATCAAGTTCGTATTTTAAGTTTTCAATTAACTTATTAACAGTATTCTGGTTGGCAATGAAAATATCTGGCCAAATCCAAGGATCACCTGATGCGACTCTAGTTAAATCCCGAAAGCCGCCGGCAGCTAGTTTTAATAAGCTGGGATCTTCTTGAGATACGCGGGCGGCCATATTTAACAAAGTGGCTGCCAATAGATGAGGTAAATGCGATACGACACCAACTAATTCATCATGCACTTCAGCTGGCAAAGCTACTGGATAAGCCTTAAAAACCTCTTTAATAATACTGTAAAGTTTTGAGTACGCTTCAGGATCGGTATCTGCTGTTGGGGTAAGAACCCAGGTGGCACCTTCAAAGAGGCTTGCATCTGTTCCAGAAAGCCCATGCTGCTCAGATCCAGCCATCGGATGACCGCCTACAAAATTACTTTCCTTTATTGCATTTACAATTGGAGCCTTAACTGATCCAACGTCTGTTACAATGGTGTTGCCCTTTAATGTTTTAAATGCTTTTTTTACAACCTCAACAATAGAGCCCACAGGTGTGGCTATAAACACCACATTAGTATCATCAGGTGGCGGCCCTTTAAAGTCAGCCACGCCAATATTAATTGCTTTAGCAACTTTTAAATCATCACAATCAGAAACATAAACTTGATAACCTGCTTTTTTTAGGCCAAGGGCTATTGAGCCACCAATTAAACCACATCCAATTACCCAGGCTTTCATTTGTTTAAATCATAGTTGCGAAGCTTAGCAGCATCTCCTAAGTAAACGTGTTTAATTTGAGATTTTTCAAGGCTGGACTCTGTGTGAATTAACACCCTGATGCATAAAGGCATGGCATTTTCTGGAAATAGCTCTTGGGCACCAAAAAGAGCAACATCGTCTAACCCCATAAGACGTGCCGCTGTTGCTGGATACATGCAGGTGATATCTGGAGTTGCTGAAAATATTATGCTTATAATGTCATCTTTGGTTATACAGTTACACCTAAATATTTCATTTAATAACTGTTGTACTTTATTAATAACCTCCTCTTTGCTATCACAAGATAATGTGACAGCCCCACGTATTGCTCTTAGCGCCATGATCAAGGTTATTTTAGCCCTGAAATTTAATTTTTATACTAATTAAGAGCAACCAACTTTTTTAAGGGCCTTTTTAGTTAACTGAATTAGTATTAGAGCTCATTTATAACAGGGATAAAATGTTAAGCTACCTAATAATAAAACACAGAAAAATAAAGCTTTAATCAGAGTTTTAATAACCTTTTTGGAAGGTCTTTTCTTGGGTCTATCGAATAAAACCAGGCGATTTCATCAAAACTAGCTATTCTATAGCTACCGGGGCTAAGTTGGCCTAAGCGGATCACACCAATTCTGACTCTAACAAGGCGTAGCACCCTAAAGCCAAGTTCTTTAAGCATGACCCTTATCATCCGTTTTTTCCCTTCGCTAAGGACTATTTTTATCACTCCTGGAGCAATAACAGAAACGCTTTTAGCCTTATAAATTTCACCGTTAATTATAAGACCCTCTTTTAAAACTTTAAGGTGTTTCTTGTTTGCCTCTTTGTCAATTAAAACAACGTATTCTTTTTCAATGTGTAAAGACGGATGCATGATAATTTGGGCAAGATCTCCGTCATTGGTTAAAATCATAAGCCCTTCTGAGTTTTTATCTAAACGCCCCGCTGGATATACCGGTGGATAGTTTGGCACAAGCTCTGTAACAACATGGTGATTAAAACGATCTTTTGTAGAGGAAACATAACCGCGGGGCTTATTAAGTATATAAGTTACAATTTTTTCTACTGGATTAACAGGTACGCCTTTGTATGTAACTAAATCAATTCCAGGATCGACCTTATCTCCAAGTTTTGCAATCTTGCCGTTTATTGAAATTAGACCTTTTGTGATTAAGCCCTCAGCAGCCCGACGAGATGCCACGCCACAGCGAGATAAATACTTCTGCAGCCTCTCAGTCATCCAAAAAAGAGCTTAAGCGTTCTTCGATTAAAGCAATGGTCTTTGAATCCGGAATAAACTCAGCAATATTAGGCAAGTCAGAAATCGAATTAAGTCCTGCTGTTTGCAAAAACAACTCTGTTGTCCCTAATAAAATAGCTGCACCTGGACCGTCAGCTACCCCTTTAGGCTCAATCAGGCCCAAATCCGTTAAATACTTTACGGTTGAATCAGAATTAACCCCTCTAATCGCTGAAATTTGTGCTTTAGATATTGGTTGGCGATATGCCACAATTGCCAGCGTTTCTAAGGCTGCCTTGGAAAGCTTAACAGGGGCAAAATCAGTTAAAAATCTCGCAATAATTGCACCATAGTTTGGCTTAACCTGAAACCTGTATCCACCTGCAACCTCGGCAATGTAATAACCTTTGTTAGCGTTTAAATAATCTCTTTCTAACTCATTAAAAGTTTCTATAACAACCTCAAGTGGTTGCTCTAGAAGTTCGGCAACTAGCCCTGGCTTAACTGGATCTGAACTTGCAATTAAAATTGCTTCTATTGCACCTTTTATCTCAGCTTTTTCCATTTTTATACTCTTGATATAAATTCATCATTTAACAGTTCTAATTGAATTTTTCCAAATGACTTAAGCTGTTTTAGCTCAATTTTTTCTTGTTTATAAAGCTCGAGCATAGCTAAAAAATAAGCAATTAGTTCAATTTTAGATTTACAGCTTTTAGTAATCTCAAAAAAGCTCTGAGTACTAGTTGTCTCTAGAGCTTTTAAGATGTTTTGCATTGCCTCTTCGGTTGAAATAGGTGGTAGCTCTGTGATGTGAGGATCAGGGTCAGCCAGCTCATTACTAGTAGAAATTAAATTTTCTAAAGCCTTTATAATTTGCCAAGTTTTAATTGTTGATATTGGTCTAGTATTTAAGCTTTCAATCTCAGGATCCTTATAATAACTTCGTGGAATAGCAAACTGATTATTTTCAATAAGCATTGCTAAATATTGGCTAGCATTCTGGAAGGTTTTAAGTTCCAGCATTTTTGCAATTAACAAGTCCGTGAAGTCAATATTGTTTAGTTCTGTTGATGATGTGTCGTTGTAAATAAGAGCTCTTGTCTTAAGCTCAATTAAAATAGCAGCGGTATAAGTAAATTCAGTTAATGTATCTAAGTCCTTTGTGGACAACTGAGAAAACTCTTTTAAAAACTGATCAATAATGGTAGAAATATCAAGGGTATAGACATTTACCCGCTGGCTTAAAATTAAGCGCACCAGCACATCAAATGGACCTTCGTAACTTTCACTTTTAATTTCTAGCTTTATGTTATAAATCCTACATTGCAAAACTTCTAATAGCTAGCATCCTTTAAAGGAATTGCCTTAGAAATTAACCCGACCTTTAACAACTTAAATTTGGCACTAAGGTCATTAAAAAGATTAGAAAAAAATGAGGCGCTCAATTATTATCAGTAAAAATGACTTACCCTAAAGTGCTTTCTGGCATACGTCCAACTGGACGTTTTCATCTAGGTAATTATCTAGGTGCCCTAAAGTCATGGGTTAATGAGCAAAATTTTTCAGATACTTATTATGCTATTGTTGATTTACATGCTTTAGCAGATGATTTGGATCCACAGAAGCTAGCAAGTAACTGCTTTAAAAGTACTTGTTTTTTGCTCGCTATTGGAATTGATCCTGAGAAATCTACTTTATTTTTACAGTCCCAAGTGGCTTATCACACTGAATTAACCTGGATATTGAGCTCTATTGCAACCTTTGGCGAGTTAAACCGAATGACACAATTTAAGGAAAAGGCTGGCAAAAAGGACTTGGCAAGAGTAGCTCTTTTTACTTATCCCGTGTTGATGGCAGCAGACATTTTACTTTATAAAGCAAATAAGGTTCCCGTAGGTGAGGATCAAAAACAGCATTTAGAGCTCACTCGTAACCTTGCTCAACGATTTAACAACCGCTTTGGAGAAACCTTTGTAATACCTGAGCCCTTAGTTCCTAAAACTGGTGCAAGAGTGATGGATCTTCAAAATCCACTCAAGAAAATGTCAAAATCCGAAGGATCGGACCTAGGCATAATTTATCTTGACGATAGCAATGATTTAATTAAAAAAAAGATATTAAAGGCTGTCACTGATTCAGCAAAGGATATTGTCTATGATCCCGTTAAACGTCCAGGGTCTGCAAATTTGCTCAACATTTTAGCATCGTTAAAAAACCAAGACCCTTTTTTAATTGCTTGTGAGTTTCAAAGTTACAAGTCGTTAAAGGAGGCACTAATTGAAGCTGTAATTGAAGAAATAACTCCCATAAGGGAGCGTTTTGAAGAGTTTTGCGCTGACAAAGAAAAAATAAAAAGCATTTTACTAACGGGAGCTAACAAGGCTGCCTCAGTTGCAGAAAAAACTATACATGAGGTAAGACAACGCATCGGGCTTTCTTTATAAAATGAATGAAAAATTTAATTAAATCAGTACCTAGCAACTAACTTTTAAGCACGTCTTTTAGATGCGCACTCTATGCAATACCTAACTGCTGGCATGGCTTCTAAGCGAGCCTTGTTAATTGCGCGGTGGCACCCCTCACATATCCCATAGGTGCCCTCATCTATTTTTTGAAGTGCTTTTTCAATTTCCTCAAGAGATTCTTTTAATTCTCTTGCCAGCCTTTCAAGTTCCCCCCGCTCAGCTGTAACTTGAGATGAATCAGCAAAATTGTGATCGAAATAAAGTCCTTCACCTGGACCAAAGCCAAGCTCAGCAAGGCGCTCAGTTAACTGTGCCTTTTCTTTCTGTAGCTGGTCCTTAATCTCGTTGAGCTCTGCCGAGTCCTCAACATCATGCGTCATACAATTAACAATAGCTTGTTTTTATCAATTAAGCACGCGGGTGAGCCTTTGAATATGCAGCGATTAAATGCTCCAGGGTAACCTTTGTATAAATTTGGGTTGTGGAAATTGAGGAATGACCTAGAAATTCTTGGACAACTCGCAGGTCCGCACCACGTGAGAGCATATGTGTTGCGCACGAATGCCTTAGAACATGTGGATAAACTTGATTTTCTAAATTCACAGCTTTGGCCCTTTGTTTTATGACAAACCATAGGCCTTGACGTGTTATGCGTCTACCTGAACTACTTAAAAATAAGGCATCAGCTTCTGATTTTTTTAAAGATTTTGCTCTTTTTAAAAAATATAAGCGCCCGTTGTTAATCCAGTCCTTTAAAGCATTTTTAGCAAAATTTCCAAGCGGGATTAATCGCTGCTTATCTCCTTTGCCTGTTACAACAATTAAGCGCTCATAAAAATCAATATCAGCAATGTTTAAACACACCAGTTCTGAATTCCTAAGCCCTGCACCATAAAGGAGCTCTAAAATGGCTCGATCACGTTTTTCTCTAGGTCCTTTAGCTGGGTCAACTGAATTTAGCAAGGAGGCAACCTCGCTTTCTTTTAGCGCCTTTGGTAACGGTCTATTTACATGAACGCTTTGAGTTAATGAAAAAGGATTCCGCATTAGCTTTTGATAAAAAGTTAAATATTTATATAATCCATTTAAGCTAGCATAGGCTCTTGCAACGCTAGCGGGAGTTTTTGCCTTGCTTAATTGATTTAAATACGCTTGGACGTCGAAAGCCGTAACGCTTTCGTAACTAAGGCTATTTTTTTTTAAGAATTCTTCAAAATTTTCAATATCGCTACGATAAGCTCTTATGGTTAATTTCGCCCTGCTTTTTGCTACTGTTAACCAGTTTAAATACTCTTGTGCGTAAGGGGAGACCTGCTTCATTAAGGCTCATCTATCTCAGGAATAATTCCCATTCTTTCTTTTGCACGAATTATTCCTTGAGCTATTAGCTCTTTAAAGAGAGGATGAGGTTTTTCGGGTCTTGACTTAAATTCTGGATGAGCTTGAGTCCCAATCCAAAATGGGTGATCAGGTAGTTCAATAAATTCAACTAATTTTCCATCAGGTGAACAACCAGAACACACTAACCCCGCTCTTTCAAGCTCACAGCGGAACTTGGGATTTACCTCGTAGCGATGCCTATGGCGCTCACAAACAAGAGTCTCATTATATATTTTTGCCACTTTGCTGTCAGGGTCTAATTTTGCCCAACAGGCACCAAGCCTCATAGTACCGCCCTTATCTATAACATCTGTCTGGTTGTCCATTAAATCAATAACTGGATGACGACAGGATGGATCAAACTCAGTTGAGTTTGCTTCATCTAGTTTGGCAACATTTCTAGCAAATTCAATTACCATGACTTGTAAACCAAGGCAGATACCTAAAAGTGGAATATCATTTTCTCTAGTGAATTTAGCTGTTGCAATTTTGCCAGCCACTCCACGCCCGCCAAAACCTCCTGGTATGACAACTGCATCGACCTCAGAAAGGGAGCTTAGAATTTCTTCATCCTGCAAATCCTCTGATTGCACCCAAACAATGTCAACAGTTGCACTCTGGCTATATGCTGCATGTTTAAGTGCTTCCACCACAGAAAGATACGCATCGGGCAAATTAACATATTTGCCAACAATGGCCACTTTTACATGATGGGTAGTGTTTTTGCTTTGGTTAACCATATTTTCCCAAGACGTTAAATCAATGGGATAATCAAGAGGGTCTAAATCAAAGGTTCTTAAAACAACTTCATCTAATTTTTCTGAATGAAGAACTAACGGAATTTCGTAAATATTTTCAGCATCCACTGCTGAAATTACTCCATCAATTGGAACATCACATAAAAGAGAAATTTTCTTTTTCAATCCCTCTGGTAACACCGAGTCAGATCTGCACACAATAATATCAGGCTGGATACCTGCAGCGCGCAGCTCAGTAACTGAGTGTTGCGTCGGCTTAGTCTTATGCTCTCCTGATGGTGCTAAATAAGGCACTAACGTTAAATGCATATAACAAACATTGTTACGCCCGACATCTTGCTTAAATTGCCGAATAGCCTCTAAAAAAGGAACGATTTCAATGTCGCCAACGGTTCCGCCTATCTCACAAATAACAATATCAATTTGGTCAGTAGCAACTTTTAAAATTCTATTTTTAATCTCGTCAGTAATATGGGGAATCACTTGAACGGTTCTGCCTAAATAATCACCCCTTCTTTCCTTAGCAATAACAGTGGAATAAATCATGCCCGTTGTGGCATTTGAGGCTTTAGTCAATGTTTCATCTATGAAACGCTCATAATGGCCTAAATCTAAATCAGTCTCACCACCGTCATCTGTAACGAAAACCTCTCCATGCTCAAATGGATTCATAGTGCCTGGATCCACGTTAAGATAAGGATCTAGCTTAATCATTGTCACCCTTAGACCACGAGCTTTTAAAAGCTTTCCTAAAGATGATGCGGTTAATCCTTTACCTAAAGAGCTAGACACTCCCCCTGTTACAAAGACGTACCTAACATTTGGGGATCTTATCTCCATTTATATTAACTTTTTTAGTTTAATTCCTATTTTTGACTCTAACAACAATTCCTTTAATTTTGTCTTTTTGCTAGCCCAAAGCGCTTTTTAGACATGATGAGCATTTTATAAAATTTTCGTATTAAAATCTAAAGGGAGAATTATGCCAAGAAAACAGTCGCCAACGTTAAAGAAAAAATCAAGTTCATCAGGGTCGTCAAGGCCTGGCTCGACCACCAAGACGCTAACCGAATTGCGACGCGAGCTTAAGGAATTTGTACGCTTAAACAAACGCCCTCAACAATATGTGGATGTTTATACAAGGCCTACGCATAATGACCCAGCAAAGTATGAATTTATTAAGGTAAACAGGGACAAATATCCAATAGTTTTGTTATGCAAGGCAGCCAATATTACCCGTTCAAGTTATTACAGGTGGTTAGCAACATATCCTGAGCGTCTTAAAAGAGCAAAGCAGCGCGTTTTAGAGGATCAAAAAATCATAAAAGAAATTCAAAAAATTGGTCAAGCAACTCACTATAGTTATGGTAGAAGGCGCATTAAAACCTATTTAGAAGAAAAACGCAAGATCGCCATAGGGGAGCGTCGGGTAGCTAGGCTCATGCGTCAAATGAATTACGGAAATCGCTACTAATTTTACCCATTAACTTGTTATTAGTCGTCAGTAAAAGCTTTGTTTTGAAATAGCTCCAGAAGCTCACTTGCATGACTTTGGGCAGTTAAGGAATCTTGCTTTCCAGACAACATTCGGGCTAGCTCTCTTACTTTATCAGTGTTTTTTTGAAGTACTTTAAGACTAACTTCATCGGCTTCTTTTTCTACGCAAATGTGCATATCAGCTGCAGAAGCAATTTGAGCCAAATGAGTTATAACTATAACTTGAGCATTTTTAGAAACACTTTTTAAAAGTTCAGCTAACTTTAAGGCTGTTGACCCACCTATTCCTCTATCAATCTCATCAAAAACTAAGACGTCCTTTAATGGATAACTTAAGACAACAGCTAGCATTACCCTGGAAAGCTCTCCCCCTGAGGCTACAATACCTAACTTTTGCAATGGCATTTTCTTACTGGCAGTGAAATAAAATTCACAACCTGAATTTATCCTTATTTCAAATAAACTCTGGGGCAAACCAAGGGTTCGTAATACCTTTAAAATAGTATCCTGCATTTTGCTTGCAGCTAGGGATCGTTTTTTAATGATTTCGTTTTGTAACAAAACGATTTCATCTTGTTTTTGTGAAATTGCTTTTTCTAGCTCACTTGCATTTAGCAACATGCTTTCAAGCTCACTAATTTCTTTTTCCTTATCGCGTTTATAGTTAATCACTGCTTCAAGGCTTCCACCAAAGCGCCTTATTAAGTCACTTAGAAGCGCCTTGCGATCTTGGATCTCCTCTAAGTGTTTATGTAATTGCTGTGGATCCTTAATAGTTTGTGAAAAAGCCTCTGATAACTCCTTAAGCTCAATTAAAATATTGTTAAGCTGATCAGCAGTATTTAACATTTTCGCCTTCTTTACTAGTGATTTAGCTACATCATTTATCAGCTCTTGAGCAGTTGAAAGCTTTTGATTAAGCTCTAAAGAGCTTTCAAAGTCACTTAAAATTTCAATAATTTCATTTTCTCTTTCCTTAAGTTTTATCATTTCATCAACATCATTAATTTCAGCTTGATTTATTCGCTTAATTTCATATTGCATTCTGGCAAGCTCATTTTTAATAACATCTGCATCTGAAATCTTGTTTTTACGTTCCTGAAGAGCTTTTAATTGCTTTAAAGCATTGCGTAAATTAGAGTCATCAATTTGTCCATAACGATCTACCAAATGAGTTTGAAACTCGGTTGAGCTGAGCTTTTGTGAAAGATCCTGGGCATTGATTTCTACTAAATTAGTACCTACAGAACTTAGCTCACTTAGAGGTACAAGCTTGCCGTTTAAATAGCACCTACTACGTCCATCTGATTTTAAAACCCTGCTTAAAGTTATTTGGTTTTCTTTAGTTTCAAAAACAGCCTCAACTAAAGCCTCATCCTCACCAGATCTAACTCTATAGCCTGGCGTTTTAGCTTTGCTAGTCAAAAAGTTCAGCGCTTCTACTAAAAGAGTCTTACCGGCTCCAGTTTCACCTGTTATAACGGTTAGACCATTAACTGGCTCAACTTTGCCACAACTTATAATACCGAAATTCTCAACGTGCAAATAACTAAGCATTACCTAGTTTAAATTTTGCTGTTAATAGTTGCCAAAAGTTGTACTGATCTAAGTGAATCATTTGTAATGCATCTCTTAAAACTTTTAAAGTAACTGTGGTTCCAGGCTGTAGGATTAAATTGCTTTGTCCATCAATGACAAGTTCAGCGCCCCTGTTTCCCTCTATGTTTAATTTGACAAAAGACTCTGCACTAACAACAAAAGACCTGTTAATTAAGCTGTGAGCACTTATGGGCGTTATAATTAAGGCAACTAACTCAGGGTCAACAATTGGTCCACCAACTGAAAGATTATACGCAGTTGAACCGGTTGGAGTTGCCACAATTATTCCATCTGCTGAAAAAGAACTTAAAGCCGAGTCATTTATATCTAATCGAACCTTAACAGTTTGCCCGGCTTTAGAGCGCTCGATGGCCACCTCGTTAATTGCGACATAAGAAGTTTCTAGATAATCCTTTGAGTTTATATCAACTTTGACACCTGAACGTTTTTCCACCCAATATGAGCCGTTAATTAATTTATCAAGAGATTGCTCAAAGCTATCTTTTGGAACTTCAGTTAAATATCCAAAATAGCCTAGGTTAATTCCTAAAATAGGACAGTTATTTTCAATTGCTAAATGCGCAGCATATAAAAACGAGCCATCTCCTCCAACACTTAATACACAATCAATAGCTGAGTTAGCCCCTTTTTCGTATTCACCTTCAAAAACACAACTGATGGTCTCTTTTAGCCGTAAAAAGTCTTTTACCTTTTTAGCAAGCGCCTTTGCCTGCTCATTATCTGGAGGAAAAACCACTAAGAAATTCTTCATGTACTCATGCTAGTTGGGCTAGTTATAACTTCTTCAATCCTTTTCTCAATTTGTTTAAAATCAGTAACGTGTTGCGGCTTGTAAAGCATATGAAGAAAAAATTCACGATTTTTTAATGGGCTGAGCTCAACGGGCACTATATTTAAAATCTCAAATCCTTTAGAGCTGTAATGGGTTGTGACCTTAACAAGCACTTCTTTCCAAACTCTGGGGTTTTTAATAATACCTCTAGCCTTTGAGGCATCAACTCTACCTGCTTCAAATTGGGGTTTAACTAAGGCAATAACGATTGCATTTGGCGCACAAATTCTTCTCAACGTTTCACTTATTAAGCATAATGAAATAAAAGATAAATCAACTGTAACACCTTGAGCTAAAAACCCAATATCTTTAACAGTTAAATATCGGGAGTTAGTATTTTCAAGGATTTTAACCTTAGAATTACCTTGCAAATCATTAACCAATAAGTTTTTCCCAACATCTACCCCAACAATTTCAGCTACATCTTTTTCAATTAAAACGCTGATGAATCCCCCACTTGAGGAACCTAGATCGACCCACTTAAGCCCGGCAACATCTAAAGGTATAAAGGAAAAGAACTTTTTTAGTTTAAGTGCGCCTTTAAGCTGATAACCAAGAGGTTTAGACACGCTGACATTATCAGTTGATTTAACAATCCGGTCGTGCTTTAAAGCCACAAAGCCGTTGATGGTTACGTATCGTTGGTCTATTAAATGATGAGCTTGTTCCCTGCTTGAACAGTAACCTTGACTTACTAAGTATTTATCTAGCCGAGTGGCGCTCAAGCCTTTTTCTTAGCAGCCTTTTTTGCAACCTTCTTCGGTGCCGACTTAGCGCTCTTGGTCGTGCTAGAAGCTTTTTTGCTAGTAACAGTCTTAGAGCTTTTTGTTATAGGAAGTTTTTCTAATATTTTTTGAATCTCAGTCCTTCTAACAAGCCCCAGTGCATCAATTTGCTTTTTAAGTTCTGTAGATACCATATTTCTAATTGATTCCGTGGTCTTTTTGCTCCAATTGATTAACTCCTCAGCGGCTTTAGAAGCTTGCTCCGAGGACAACTTTCCTTCCTTTACTAGCTCTTGAACCAGTTCCTTAGCTCTCTCTCTCGTAATATGGGTAAAGTTAAGGCCTGCCTCAAGGGATCTTTTTAACAAGTCATTTTCTGCCATGCAAACTATAATAGCATAGATTACAGTTTCAACTTATATTTCTTAATGTACTCGGCAAATCTTTCACGCTTTTAATAACAATAAATTTTTTTTCAAGTCCTTTTAGAGCAATTTCTTTCTTGTCGGTTACACCGCTTAGGACAAGCACAAATTTTGAATTAAGCGCTTGAGCTAACTTAAAATCAGTACTTAATCGATCCCCTATTACTAAATCAAAATGACCGATCTTTTTTAAAAACGATATCGTAGGCCTATGGGGCTTTCCGAGTACAACCGGTGCTTGCCCGGTAGCTGTCTTTAAAGCTGCCACAATAGCACCTGCACCTGGAGCCAACTGATTATTTTCTAGCGGATAAGCTGGATCGCTATTGGTTGCAACAAAAAAGGCGCCGTTGTTTATAAAATAAGTGGCTTTTGTAAGCTTTTGATAACTTAGCTTTAAATCTAAACCAACCACTACCGTTTCTACAGGGTCTTTATCAGATATTTCTATTTTGTTAATCCTTAAAGCTTCTTTAATCCCTGGACCTCCAATTACATAGGCTTTTTTAACACCTTTTAAAAATTCCCCAGCAACAACGGCAGAGCTGTGAACATTTATCTTTGTTGCTTTTACTCCAGCAACTTTTAGCTTAATTAATAACTGTCGTTGGGTTAGATATGAGTTGTTTGTAAAAAAGTGAACCTCAACTCCATCTTTGCTTAACAAATTAAAAACATCCTTTACGCCTGGAATAATATGGGAGCCACGCCATATAACACCATCTAAATCAACCAAAATCCTCACGTTAAAACCTTAACTTTAATCAAAGTTATTAACTAAATAACGCTATTAATTTGCTTTAGCTAGGCAAAAAATGCCACCTTAGTGTAAATGCCAGAATTTATCCCATTTAAAGGATCTCTTTATGCTGATACAGCAAACTTAGATAAGCTAATATGTCCTCCATATGACGTTATTAGCCCAGAGGAAAGAATTTACTATGCTAACTTAAGTCCTTATAACGCAGTTCATATTGAATTGCCCGAACCCAGTAACCCACATCGCTATAAGCAGGCCGGTAATTTACTTGTTAGTTGGTTAGAAACTGGCATCTTAGTTACTGAAGAAGCTCCAATTTTTTACGGATATGAGATGCAGCCAAAAGATAGCCAGTTAACTAAAACAACCATTGGGGTCTTAGGGGCAATTAAGCTAGAAGACCCTGGTGAAGGAATCTTTCCTCATGAAAAAACAATTCAAAAGGACATGACCGATCGGTTAGAGCTACTTAAAGCCACAAAAGCTAACATTTCACCTATCTGGCTACTCTCAAAAGCAAAATCATTAAGCGCCTTAGTTCGCTCAACAAAGCGTGACTTAATTAAAGCAGTTTCTAAAGATCTTGTAATTCATAGCTACTGGAAAATAAAGAACAGTGACGCAATTAAAGAAATTGCTCGCCTGGTATCATTAAATGACTTAGTGATTGCTGATGGTCATCACCGTTTTGCCACGGCATTAAACTTTTACAAGTCCTTAGGTGAGCCAAAAAAGCATCCTAGTCAATACGTAATGGCTTATGTAGTTCAGTTAGATACAGATTCACTTGATTTAGGACCAATTCATCGTGTGGTTAGTAAGGATTTAGGGCAGGCTTTAATTAATTTCTGTCAACGATTTAACTTTATAAAGAAATTAACATTACAGCAGGCTTTTAGCTTAGAACTTCAAAGAGACTCATTTGCAGTTGCACTTGGTAATGAAATTAACCTTTATCAAAGTAATGAATTAGCACAAAAATTACCATCAGAGTTCGCTGAAGAATTACTTAACTTATTAAAAGGAGAAATCCTTTGTTATGCAAACAATTTAGACGAGGTGAAAAAGGCCCTGGTTGACAAAAAAGCTGTACTTTGCTTGCCGGCGGTAACGGTAAAAGACATTGATTACTACAGCACAATGAGAAAAGTCATGCCTCCAAAATCAACGTTTTTTAGGCCAAAACCTCAAACAGGAATGGTAATTCGCTGCTTTAATGAACTTCCCAAACTCCCAAAGAACGATAAAGCTCACTCAGGACACCAACCCCTTTAACAGCTTTTGCCTCTTGAACTTGAGCAGCAAGTTGATCAGAGTACTCTGGCTCTTGTATATCCCTAAAAACCCCTATTGGTGTTGGGCTGTATGGGCCGTGAGCTAATCGAGATAAAGCAAAGGCCAATGATGGGTTTGGGGTTTTCTCATCATGTATTAATATGTCATTTTCTGGTACGTCACTTACATTTACAATTTTTGCTTGCCCTGTTTGCTTGTCCAAAACGACCGCTTTTTCGTTATCAACCCCAAATTTAATTGGCTGGCCGTGAATAAGATTAATCAAGTTTTTAGGCCTAGCTTCTTTAGATAATATTTGGTCAAAAGCCCCGTCGTTAAAAACATTACAGTTTTGATAAACTTCTACAAAAGCAGCTCCATGATGATTATGAGCTCTTTTAAAAATTTCTTGCATGTGTTTCCTGTCCATATCATGAGTCCTGGCTACAAAAGTAGCTTCTGATGCAATTGCAAGCGAGATTGGGTTAAAAGGCTTAACAAGAGAGCCAAATGGAGTGGATTTGGTAACCTTGCCCACCTCAGATGTTGGTGAATACTGACCCTTAGTGAGGCCATAAATTTGGTTATTAAACATTATGATCAAAATGTTAACGTTACGCCTTAATGCATGTATTAGGTGGTTCCCCCCAATTGACAGTGCATCTCCATCACCTGTTATAACCCAAACCTTAAGATCTTTTCTAGTTAGTGCAAGACCTGTTGCAAATGCTGGTGCCCTTCCGTGAATTGAATGCACCCCATAGGTATTCATGTAATAAGGAAACCTTGCAGCACATCCTATTCCAGAGACAAAGACAACATTTTCTCTGTTAATTCCAAGATCGGGCATCAACATTTGAACTGCTGCCAGTATTGAATAATCTCCGCATCCTGGGCACCAACGTACTTCCTGATCAGATGCCCAATCTTTTCTTGAGGATTGGGAACTTTGAGTTACTGTCATTTGACATCTCCTAAAATCTTTAAAATACCATTTTCTATTTCTATTGAACGGAAAGGAACTCCTTGGATCTTAGTAATTGACTTAATATCTTTTAAAAATTTGCCCCTTAATAAAAACGCTAACTGACCCAGGTTTATCTCAGGAACAATGACGCTATCATATTTAGTTAAAAGCTCACCTAAATTTTTTGGTAATGGGTTTATCCATCTAAGTTGGGCATGTGCTACATTGGCCCCTCTTAATCTCAACCGCCTTACCGCCGTTGCAATTGCTCCATAGGTTGATCCCCAGCCCAAAACAAGCACTGACGCACCGTCTGGATCATCGACTTGAAGTTCTTCAATTGAATCAACAATTTTTTCAACTCTTGCTTGGCGCAACCTTACCATATGTTCATGATTTATTGGATCATAAGACACGTTTCCTGTAATATCTTCCTTTTCAAGCCCACCAATTCTATGTTCAAGACCTGGTGTGCCAGGTATGGCCCATTGTCTTATTAAAGTTTTTTCATCGCGAAGATAAGGATAAAACCGACCCGCTCCGGCATCATCATAGGAATTTGGGCTCGTTGCAAAATGAGGATCAATTGGCTTAAAACTTTGTGGATCTGGAACCTTAAATGGTTCTGATCCATTTGCAAGATAAGCATCTGTGAGTATTATCACAGGGCTACGATAGGTCAGAGCTATTCTTGCTGCTTCAATTGCTACGTAAAAGCAATCAGATGGCGTTATTGGGGCAACTATAGCAACAGGTGCCTCGCCATGCCTTCCAAATAATGCCATTAATAAATCAGCTTGCTCTGTTTTAGTAGGCATACCGGTAGAGGGTCCCGCCCTTTGAACATCTACCACAATTAAAGGCAACTCTAAAGTAACAGCTAAACCAATTGTCTCTTCTTTTAAATCAAGGCCTGGACCTGAACTTGTGGTTACCCCTAGGTTTCCCCCGTAAGCTGCACCCAAAGCAGAGCCTACAGCTGCAATTTCATCTTCGGCTTGAAAAGTTTTAACCCCAAAATTTTTGAGCTTGGCTAGCTCATGCAATATATCTGAAGCTGGAGTAATTGGGTATGATCCTAAGAATAAATCCATTGAAGCTAAATGAGCAGCGGTGACAAGGCCCCATGCTAATGCTTGATTTCCAGTTATTATTGTAAATGTTCCCTTTGTAAGTTGGGCTTTGGGCACTTCGTAACGTGATTCAAAAATTTCAGCAGTTTCTCCAAAGTTATAGCCAGCTTTAAAGGCTGCCAAATTTGACTGAAGCACTTCTGGGCGTGACTGATAACGTTTTTCTATCCACGCTATTGTGGGCTCAGTTGGCCTTGAAAACATCCATGAAACCAACCCTAAAGCAAAAAAATTTTTAGACCTTTCTGCATCCCTCGGCTTTACATTAAGCTCTTTAGTAGCCTGTAAGGTCAGTGAAGTAATAGGGACTTCATAAACTTTAAATTCCTTCAAAGTACCGTCGGTTAACGGATTAGTTTTATACCCAGCTTTACTTAGCGAGCGTTCATCAAAATTATCTGAATTTACAATTAAGGTTGCACCCTTTTCTAAATCGTTAATATTTGCTTTTAAAGCAGCAGGATTCATTGCAACTAAAACATTTGGCGTATCTCCTGGAGTTAAAATATCATAGTCAGCAATGTGAACCTGAAATGCAGATACTCCAGGGACAGTACCTGCAGGTGCTCGGATTTCTGCTGGAAAATTCGGAAAAGTGGCTAAATCATTTCCTAAAATTGCTGAAACATTAGTAAAGCGATCCCCGGTGAGTTGCATTCCATCGCCAGAATCACCAGCAAATCTCACAACCACTTCATCGAGTGCTTTAAGATCACTTTGTTTTGAGTCAACCATGTAATCTCCTAATTTACGCTATCGTGATAGAGCTATCTAAAAACACATCTTGTACTGCATTTAAAAGCTCTATTCCTTCTTTCATCGGACGTTGAAAGGCTTTTCTTCCCACTATTAAACCCATGCCACCAGCCCTTTTATTAATAACTGCCGTTCTAACGGCTTGCGCTAAGTCATCAGAACCTTTTGACTCACCCCCTGAGTTAATTAAACCAATCCTTCCCATGTAGCAGTTAACAACTTGCCACCTAGTCAGATCAATGGGATGATCTGTAGTTAGCTCTTCATAAACTAACTTGTCTGTCTTACCAAAATTTAATGCTAAAAAACCACCGTTGTTTTCTGGTTGCTTTTGTTTTACTAAATCAGCCTCAATTGTTACACCAATATGGTTGGCCTGACCAGTAAGATCAGCAGCAACATGGTAATCCGTACCTTCTTTTTTAAAGGCAGAGTTTCGCAAGTAACACCATAAAACTGTAAACATTCCTAAAGAATGAGCATGAGCAAATGCTTCTGAGATCTCAGTTATCTGGCGTCGAGACCCTTCAGAGCCAAAATAAATAGTTGCACCTATTCCTACAGCGCCTAAATCAAATGCTTGTTCTACGCTTGCAAAAATTGTTTGATCGTAGCTATTGGGGTAAGTCAGAAGCTCATTGTGATTAATCTTGACAATAAAGGGTATTTTGTGAGCATATTTGCGCGATAAAATACCAAGTGCTCCTAAGGTCGTTGCGATAGCAGAGCAACCTGCTTCAATAGCTAGCTCTGCTAAATTTTTTGGGTCAAAATATTCTGGATTTTTTGCAAAAGAAGCAGCAGCCGAATGCTCAATACCTTGATCTACGGGCAAAATTGACAAATAACCTGTAGATGCTAACCTGCCATGCCCAAATAAAAGCCCTAAGTTTCGCAATACTGCTGGAGGCCTATCTGAATCAATAAAGACTCGATCTATGTAATCAGGCCCTGGTAAAACCAAAGCCTCTTTTGGGATACCCTTACACGTGTGACCTAATAGATTTTCTGTCTCATCACCTAACAACTCTTCTAAGTTAACGCTCATGTTTTAAAGCTTAATATTTAAACTCTTCAGATAAAAGTTTACCTTTTTAATTAAGAATTTACTCACTCTGGATCAATCTTGTTTAAATCCCAAATCAGCTCATGAAGCTTTCCGTAGTGAGACTTATCAAAAGGAAGTGTTACACGCTGGTACTCAAGGGCATCATTATCTTGTACCTCAGCTGCTAAGGCCTTAGAGACTCTGATTTCACCTCCAGGGGCAAGCAAAAATTTGTAGCGCTCATTGAGCTGTTTTAGCATCTGTCTATCTGGTGCCTTTTTAACCCTGATAACTAATAACTTTCCTACCCATCTAATTGAATGAAAATTTCGGTAAAAGCCCAAAACTATTTCACATGCTTTATCTACTGAATTTGTTAAATGAAACAAGCTTAAATCCTCTAGAGAAATATATCCCCGAGAAAGAACTTCTTTTTCTAAAAACTCAAGCCAGAATTGCCAATAAGTATCACCTGGCACATCTAGCATAATCACGGGCGCAGGAACGGATTTGCCTGTTTGCAACAATGTTAAAAGCTCAAAAGCCTCATCAAGGGTTCCAAATCCGCCCGGTAAAAAAACATATGCATTAGATTCCTTTACTAGCATGAGTTTACGAGTAAAGAAATAACGCATTTCTACCAACTTTGGATCAGTAGCAATAAAAGCATTTGGTTGCTGCTCATGAGGTAATCTTATATTTACCCCAATGGCGTTTTGAGATCCTGCACCTTCAGTACCTGCTGCCATGATTCCTGGTCCAGCTCCAGTTACTACCATCCATCCGCACTGGGCAATTCGTGCAGCTAATGCTTTGGCACTTTTATAGAGTTCATCATCTTGGCTTGTTCTAGCAGATCCAAACATTGTTAATTTTTTCACACCTCTGAAATTCTTAAATAGCTCAAAGGCCTCTGTCATTTCAGCTAATGCTGTGGCAACGATCTTATAATCAAGCAAATCAAGCTCTTTTGCTGTCAGCGTGGCAACAGTGGTTAAAATTTCAGCTAGTAAATCGTTCTTGCTTCGCCGCGACTTAAAAAACTTTTGCTCAGAGGCATTTGTTTCAGTCATAAAAACACTATAGTCATCACAAGACAGAAGATTTTAAAATGTTGAAAAATTAAAGCAACTAGAGCCTTTATTGCCTGACATGTTATTTATTAAAGAGCAAAGCATGTAATTTCCTTTAAAAAACTTAACATTACTTTAGCGTTGCTATATAACCCATCGCATTTTTAGCGTAACAGCTTAAAAATTAAGGATCTTTAGCTATTTAAAAACTTGGGCCAATAGACTAAAAAACTACGATTAATATTTTTTAAGCTGTTACTAACTCATATGAGCTTAAATCGGGTTTAGCCATAACCTCTCTAAAGCGATCAAAGCTCCATGGCCACACTGCGGGAACGCCACGCTGATCTAAATACCAACTTCGACATCCGGTAACCCAAACAGTATTTTTAACAGCTTCAATTCGTTGCTGCTCAAAGGCATCTAAAGCTTCTTGTTTTGCCATGATTAGTTTATATGGAGAGTCCTCTAAATAACTTATTAGTTGCTGAATATAGTCATATTGAAGTTCAGCTACCTCTATTAAGGAAAAGTTACCTACTGGACCATTTGGACCGTTTAATAAAAACAGGTTTGGAAAGTTAGGCACAGATATTGCCAAGTAGGCCAAAGGAACTTCCCCCCAATAATCGTCAAGATCCAAACCGTTTAAGCCCTTTACTTTTATGGGTCGTACGAACTGGTTGACCCTAAAACCAGTTGCTAACACAATGACATCAAGCTCATAAAGAGTACCGTCAGCAACCATTATTCCATTAGGTTCAATTGAGACAATTTTTTCTGTGACTAAGTGAGCGTTTGATTCTGAAATTGCTTCATAAAAGTTCGGAGAAACAACCAAACGCTTGCATCCTGCTCGGTAATCAGGCCTTAAGCGTTCACGCAACTCTTTGTCTTTAACATTTTGCTCAAGATTTTCTACGCACATTCTTTGAAGCATTTCAAGCTGCTCTGATTTTGAATCCACCACTGCATTTGCAAAATAATCAGAAAATGCTCTTGAATAGCGCTCTCTGACCTCTTTTAACAAATCTGGATTTTCCCTATATTCCTTTCTTTGCTCTTCGGGAATTTCTGGATTTTCCACCTTTAAAATCCACTGAGGAGTTCGTTGAAATAAATAAAGATCTTTAACTTGCTTAACAATATCACTTACAATCTGGACTGCTGATGATCCTGTTCCAATTACCCCTACTTTTTTTTCCTCTAGTTCAACGCTATGATCCCACCTAGCTGAGTGAAAGATATGTCCTTTGAACTGATCTTGCCCAGGAATATCTGGGTAGTTAGGATGATGTAAAACGCCAGTTGCCGCAATTACAAAATCACCTTCATCGGTATGGCCATCTTTTGTACGCAGGATCCACTTTGAACCTTTTAGCTCAAGGGTCTCAACTTCAGAGTTGTAACGAATGAATTTTTCAACATTATAATTACTCGCGACGTTTTTAAAATACTGAAATATCTCTGGGCCTGGTGAAAAAACGTGAGTCCAGTCAGGATTCATTGCAAATGAATATGAATACAAATGGCTTGGAACATCACAAGCTATGCCAGGATATGTATTTTCCCGCCATGTACCGCCTAAGGTTGAGGCCTTCTCATACACAGAAAAATTCGTATTACCAGCTTCCTGCAGTTTGATTGCACTCAAAATGCCAGCCATACCAGCGCCAATAATCAAACATCTTGGATTATTTGTACTCGCCATTTTAAAATCCTTTCCTCATTAAATTCTCTGCCTACTTTCAAGTATAAGACATTGACATCAAAATCAATAAACTCAATAAACTACTGCAATCATTTAAGGACTTTAGACCGTTACTAACAGTAACAATAAAATAAAAAACCTCAAAGTAGGCTTGCCGAATCCAGGACTTAAATTCCCTTAATTTTTAAAATCTATCTTTGAGTAAGATAAGTAAAATGCTTTAAAATATTTCCTTTTAGTCACAGCTAAGTATCTTCTTTTCAAAGTGAAACTCATAATTTCAGCCAACGAACTTTCAATCGCTGAATTTTTAAACGCAAGATACTCCTGACATTACTTTTGACGTTACTTTTCAGAATATAAAGCCAACTTCCCGCAATTTAACACAGTTGTAGTTCATTATTAGACATGTGGCATTAACAACTACTGAATTGCTTAAACCACTTAAAAAACTATCACGACACCGTGCTTTAAAGACTTTGATATCGCGATTAATAAAATATCTAATACAATATCACAATCACCTGATGAAGATTTTATCGGTCTTATCTCTTAATTAAAATCCTTTGTTATAAATAAAGAACCATTGGATTTTTCTTTTTCATCAACAAAGAATTTTTTCTAATATAGTACGAATTAAAGGATCTAAATTTCTTAAGTTGCTTTTTAATTGTTAGAAGTCGCTTTGGTTCTAGGGCATCTTGATTTAAGAGTTTTATCATTTGGAGAGAAGTTAACCTCAAGATATCTCTTTTAGGCTAAAGCAATAAGGGAGTTATTTAAACCTTCTTGTAAGAGTTTCTGTTTCCTAGCTTACTTACATCACCGAAGGCTTCTTTAGCCCGTGAAATGCTATGCTAGCGTGCAACTGGTAGGATAATTACCAATGGGCAGATGTGACCACCGGTCTTTTGTTTCTTTAGGTAGCGTCCTTAGTTTTCATGCTTATTTTTTGTTAATGCTAACAAATGAGCAACTAGATCTATAACCCAGAGATGACACCTGGAATTTTTAATTCAACTGCAATAATTAAGCAAAGCAAAACATCGGCTTTGTTGAGCTTATGAAACCAACAGATAATAGCCTAATCACTCGGCTTAGAAAACTGCTTCCTTGGTTGTTGGCTACTTTACTGTTGTTTTTGAGCTGGTCAATGTTACAACCAATTGGTAGTGAGCCAGATGAGCACTACCATACTGTCTATGCCGCTGCTGTAGCAAGAGGTGAAGTGTTTTTACCAATTTGGTATCGAAATCCATCCCCGATTTACGGCGCTCTAGTGCCCAAGTGGATAACATATTATCGTTACACAGCTTTGGCTTTTCCCCTAAACAAACATGTTAAACTTAAAGCCGGCTTAGTTTTTAATGTCAACAAGTCACTGGCAGATAAACCTACTTACTTAGCTGAGGACTCCACTGATTTAGCAGCTCTACCACCGTTTCCCTACTATTTATATGGCTTGCCAACACTATACTCTGCCGGTAGCTTGGCGGTATTCCAGATGCGCTTTATTGCGGACTTAATAGATGCGTTATTCCTTAGCTACAGCTTTTATTTATTAAAGAAAATTTCTAAGGTCTTATCCTTGTCGACATTGTTTTTTCTTTTAACACCAGAGGTATTCTCTTTGGGCTCTTACCCAAACCCTAACGGTGCTGAGATTTGCGCTACTTTAGCTCTTAGCGTAGTCACAGCACTGGTAATAACAGAAAAAAATGAAAGACTTTCATTAATGAAACGTTGGCTAGTAATAGCTTCAGCCCTTTGCTTAATTAGAACGTTGTCCCCACTATGGGTATTTTTTAATGGACTTTACCTAATTATAGGACTAGGAATTTCCGAGGCATTCAGCTTAATTAAATCTAAAGCTTTAATTAAGTATTACGCTGTTTTGATCCTTTGTGGCTCGCTAACTGGTTTCTGGGATGTGCTTCGTGGCCACTATAGCTCACCTCAATTTTTATATTTAATAAATGATTACCACCTCTTACCTTTTAATCAGCGAGTGATCGTTGGTATAAAGCAATTGCCCACCTTTTTAAGCCAGGCTTTTTATGACGCTCCAATGCTTCCTCGATTTTCAGTTTTAGAATTCTTGTGGCTTGTAGTTTTCGGAACAATTATTGTGGCTGTCCTACTGGTTCTGCGAAACCGTTATAAGTTAATTGTGATCACATCAATAGTTGTTGCAATATTAACTCCAGCGTTAATACAAGCAATTACAGCCCATTTATTGGGGCAATGGTGGAACGGTCGTTACTCAACAATGCTTTACCTTGAACCAGCTGTTCTGTCGGTTTTATTTCTCGAGGAAAATAATTTAAGTAAGCACCGATTAGCAAACCATCCAAAGCTTGTACCAATTATTAATACTCTGTTGCTGATACTGGCTGCTTTAATTAATGGCGCTTCGTTATACAATTCACTTAGGCTTTATATGGTTGGACCAAATGGAGGCTTTCAAATCTTATTTAAAAGCGACTCGGCTTGGGCAAGTTATCCACACGGTTTTCAAAGCCTTTGGATATTAGCCTTCGTACTGGGTCTGGCTCTCTACTTTTATAAAACCATTTCCAAACCAAAAGCCCCACCGCTGAAAGAGCTAGGGGTATCAACTAGCTTAACACCGTTAGATTACCTGCCAGCAGCAACACACTGATAAATACGTTATGGTCTTTTTTAGGGTTTTTATTCATGGCTTACAATAGAAGAATCAACCTATAAAAGACATTGGAACATTAGCTAAGTATCCCACAGAGTTATCATTGCATGTGGCTATGATTTTTCCTGGCATTGCATTTAGAATATTGACAGCTTTTAACGAATTAGGATCGTATTGAACGATAAGACCAGAAGAATAAAATACAAAAAGAAAATTATCCATTAAGCAGGAATCTAGAGGACTTGATGTTGCTGATATTGAGGCTTGTAGTTGACCAGTTAGGAAATTAATCTCAGCTACCTCGTCATGCTGTGGCAAAGTTATAAAACCGTATTCACCACCTTGAGCTATGGTCATAGAAGAACCTGGTTCTGGTAATGAGATAGTGGTTAAGACTTGACGAGAATTGATATTTATAATTTGAACCCCCGCAATACCCCCGCAAAGTACATAAGCAATTTCAGAGTTGTAGGGACTTGCTATTACTTCACTTGGGTTAGGACACACGGAAATTCCAATTGGAGCTAAGTTTAAGTTTGTTAAATTAATAACCTCTATGAGGTTTTCATATTGATCAGCAACTAATAAATGCTGAGAATCATTTGTAACGGATCCTGATATTGGATATCTCCCTAACTGCATCAGCTGTTGTTTAACACCGTATAAAAAGTTGAAGATCAGCAAATAACCCTCCTCATTTTTCGGATTAAAAAGCAAAATGTATGAAAAAATACCGTCTGGAGAATTAACTAAATTTAAAGGTATGCCTGGCAGTTTCAAGTTGGTCTGAAATTTTAAAAAAGGAACGCTAAAGATCTCGGCATCATCAGAATTTTTTGCACCAAAGAAGACACCTTGAGTGTCACTGGGTGTTTCAGCAATAAAGCTTGCTGGCTGAGTTAAAGATGTATAACCTACTGTCTGTGAAAGCGTCCCTTTTTCTAAAGTGATCCTAAACATAACATTTTTAGTAATGTTGTATACCCAAGCCGAGTAAGAAGGTGGAACCTTTTGTGCATTTTTATTCTTTGAGACACTAGGAGCGCTAGGAACATTTGGTATTGAACACACCGATAATACCGTGGCAAAAAACGAAAAGATAATTATGTACTTTATGCTAGGTCTCTTTATAAATCTCACCTTTTTCACAGCACATAAAAGCGTACCAAAGCTCAACTAAAATAAAAAGCCGACACATTTCTCTGGAAGCAAGAAATTAAATTGAATTAATTAATAGCTACAATGATGCAAGCTTGCTTGAGGCATCAAGTACTTACCTAAAAGCATCAAGCACAAACTTCTTAGAATAAAAAGTCCCGGCGGCGTCCTACTCTCCCGGGGAGTCACCTCCCAAGTACCATCGGCGATGATAGGCTTAACTTCCGTGTTCGGAATGGGAACGGGTGTTTCCCTATCTCTATGGCCACCGGGACTTAAAATCCCTTAGTAATATCGGGTTACAGATCAGAACCTAATTAGCGAGCACAAACAAATCTCCAAGCCCTCGGCCGATTAGTACCGGTCAGCTAAATGCGTTACCGCACTTACACTTCCGGCCTATCAACGTGATCGTCTGTCACGGGCCTTACCAGGTTAACCCTGTGGGAGATCTAATCTTGGAACGAGCTTCGCGCTTAGATGCTTTCAGCGCTTATCCCACCCGTAGGTCGCAAACCAGCCGTGCCCTTGGCAGGACAACTGGCACACGAGAGCTACGTCCGTCCCGGTCCTCTCGTACTAGGGACAGCCTTTCTCAGATCTCCTACGGCTGCATCGGAT
>Ga0080006_1209302_pt1 | contig 71870 bp, 59 predicted proteins | sample RS3BMetagenome_FD_69209 | JGI IMG/M metagenome (GOLD analysis project Ga0080006, IMG submission 69209) | Ferric oxide microbial mat and aquatic microbial communities from Rainbow Spring, Yellowstone National Park, USA - RS3B (SPADES... ... | reverse complement strand
AGGCCCTCAAGAAGATCGACGAGGGCAGCTTCGGCATCTGCGAGGAGTGCGGCGAGGAGATCTCCGTCAAGCGCCTCGAGGCGCGACCCGAGACCACCCTCTGCATCCGCTGCAAGGAAGATCAGGAGCGGATGGAGAAGGACTACACCTGAGTCGCTCGGTTCGTGATTCGCGAACCGCGGGTCGCTCAGGGGCTGGCCGCCCGCCATGGCCGGCGCGCTCGACCAGCGTCTCGTCGTCGTCGAGCTTCTCGCCGAACCGAGGAACGGTCTCGCGGGGGCTGCGCCCCCCTCGTCGCTCCGCTTCGCTACGCGACGAGCCTCCCCGGCATCGCCTTCGGCGAATCGTGCTTCGCACGACGAGGCGAGAAACGATGGCTCTGTTGCGCCTTGGCGAAGCGAAGGCGTCCGCCGAAGGCGGTGTGGGGGAGGACTCCGTCGCGCAGCGACGGAGGGGGAGCGGCAAGCTCCCCACGAGAGACTTCGCTGAAAAGCGAAGTGCGCGCCGAAGGCGCGCCACGTCACTCCGACGTCGCCGGGCCGCAGGCCTGGCGAGGGTCGGAGCTGAATCAGGGTTCGTGATCGAAGATCACGAACCCTGATTTAGTCGGCGAGCACACGAACGCCCACTCAGGGCGGGCGCGCGGACGCGCCGCGTCGTCCGTCGGCCACGCGCGCGGAAGACGAGGAAGACGAGCCGGCCCCCGCGCCACCGCCTCCGCGGCGCTCCCGTGGTTGCAGGGCGGCGCCAACGTGGGGCTGCTCTTCTACCCATAGAGAGCCTGGCAAGGCGTGAGTCGCCCGTCCAACGTGAGCCCCGGGAACCATGCGCTCTCACCGCCGTCGAGCGTCGCGCCCTGCATCGCGTCCCCCTCCAGCGTCGTGGCCCACCTGATGTCGCTGGCATGCGCCGAAGCGGCCGTGAACCACATGACGGAGCCGGCCGCGAGCCCCGCGAGCGTGCTTCGAAAGCGCACGGACGTGCACGAGAGCAACGCTCGGGCCGCCCCCCGATGGGAACGCGCTTTCGGCAGCTGCGCCCGAGGCTCGTGATGGGCGCGGGACGCCCGTGCGAACGACCGCCGGCCGTCCGGGACAGCGCGCCGCGGTCACTCCTGCCGCGTGTGGGGTTCGTTCCCGCGCCGGGCGATGCCTGCGATCCGGTCGGCGATCCGGTCGGTCGCCTCGTCGAGCGCCTCGGACATGGCGGCGACGAAGGCGTCGAACCCCTCGCCCGAGACGGGGCGGTCGATCGTGATCGTCTGCTCGACGAGGACGGCCTCGTCGCCCTGGAGCCGGTACCGGAGCTTCAGGCGCGCGGCGTGGATGCCCGGCATACGGACCTCCTCGAACCCGAGCACCTCCACGTCCAGCGTGGGTCCCGGGCCGCCCGTCACGCGCTCGAACCCGCGCTCCTCGAACAGCTTCCGGGCGAGCGCGCGCCGCACGTAGGCCTCCGGCCGCTCGGTCCATTCGCGGTCGTCGTAGAAGCCGACCTCGTACTCCGACTCGCGGTGCGCGATGCGCTAACCGAGGTACGCCGCGCCGCGGACCCGACCGAGCCGGATCGCGGGCCGCGGCCCCTGGGCCTCTGCCGGGGACGGGTGACGGGCTGCGGGCGGCTCGGGGCCGAAGTAGCGCACCGGCAGGACGGAGCCTCGCGAGAAGAGCGCGCAGCCGCTCGTGACCAGCACCAGCCCCGCGATCGCGATCGCGCGCTTCACCGCGACCTCCCGGTGCGGCGGCCTTTGAGGAGCATGTCCGGATCGCGGTCCAGGTCCTCCGCGAGCAGCCGGATCGCCTCCGCGGCGTCGCGCAGCTCGTCGAGAGCCTCGTCCACGTCGCGCGTCGAGCTCGAGACGCGGCGACCGACCTGGCCGAACGCGTCGGTCGCCCGGCCCACGCTGGCAATGAGCCCTCCGTCGCCGTCGAGCCGATCGAGCACGCCGTCCACCTTCGCGACCGCGGCGCGCACCTGCTCGAGCGCCTTCGACGTCTTCTCCGGGACGCCCGCGCGGTCGAAGCGGCGCATCGTGACCTCCAGCGCGGCGAGCGCTGCGTCGGCGTGCTCGAGCGTCGCCGCGGCCTTGTCCGAGACGCCCGCGCGCTCGAGCTGTCCGAGCATGCGGTCGACCCGGCCCGAGGCCGTCGCTACCGAGGCGACGATCGCCGGGACCGCGTCGGCCGTCTCGGTCAGCGCGTCCTCGAGGCTCTTCATCGTGCTCGTCGCCGCAGGGATGTAGCTCGCGGGTACGGCGAACGTCAGGGCTGGCGGCGGGTGCTCGTTCGGATCGAGCAGGTCGAGCGACACGTACTTCACGCCAGTGAGCCCGTTGCCTCCGACCTGCGCGCGCAGGTCGGGCGGCACGCGGTAGCGCGCCCCGCCGTCCTGCCCTGCGGGGACGATGCCCATCTTCGGCAGGGCGTCGACGTCGAGGTCGGAGCGGACCTCGACGTGGCGGTGATCGGGCGCGATCGCGATCCGGGAGACCGAGCCCACGGTGACGCCTCGGAACTCGACGCGGCCGCCCGTCTCGATGCCGCCGACCGACTCGTCGAAGTACGTCGTGAACGCGACCGTCGCGTGGTGGGTGCTGCACTCGCCGATGCCGATGGCCGCCCCGACGACGGCCGCGAAGACGATCAGGACGAAGACCCCGAGCTTCCAGTGGTTGACCGGGGCGGCCATCAGCGAGCCTCCTCCTGTTCGACCCGCTCGGGGTGGAAGAACGCCCGGATGAGCGGATCGTCGCTCCGGCTCAGGCCGCGCGGGTCGCCGATCGCGAGCACGCTCTTGCTCTTGGCGTCGAGCAGCATGCAGCGATCCGCGACGCGATACACGCTCGCCAGCTCGTGCGTGACCATGACGACCGTGACCCCGAGCGCGCGGTTCAAGGTGACGATCAGCTCGTCGATCTCGGTCGCCGTCTGCGGATCGAGGCCCGCCGACGGCTCGTCGAGGAAGACGAGCTCCGGGTCGAGGGCGAGCGCGCGCGCGATACCCGCTCGCCGCACCATGCCGCCCGAGAGCTCCGAGGGCCGCTTGTCGAACGCGCCCTCGAGGCCGACGACGCGGAGCTTGGCCTGGGCGATGGCGGTCACCGCGTCGGGCGGGAGGTCGGTCCACTCCTCGAGCGGCAGCTGTACGTTCTCTCCGACGGTCATCGACCCGAAGAGCGCGCCGGACTGGAACATCACGCCGAAGGGTGGCAGCCCATGGTCCAGGTCAGGCCGCCCGCGGCCCGCGACGTCGATCCGCCCGTCGGACGGCTCTTCGAGGCCGATGATGAAGCGCACGAGCGTGGTCTTGCCGCTGCCGCTCTCGCCGAGGATCGCGAACACCTCCCCTCGGTGGACCTGAAAGGTCACGTCCTTCGCGAGCACGGCGTCCTCGTGGCCGATGGTGAGGCCGCGCACGTCGACGATCGGCGGGGAGGCGGAGTGGGCGCCGTCCACGTCAGCCCCCGAACGACGTGTAGATGACGGTGAAAATCGCGTCGATGACGATCGTGATCAGCAGACAGGCGACGACCGCCGACGTGGTGCGGCGCCCGACGTCTTCCGGGCCGCCGGACGCGGCGAAGCCCTGCTGGCACGCGATGAGCCCGATGGCGATGCCGAACACGGCGCTCTTGATGATGCCGCTCTCGACGTCCCACGACGAGACGGAGGTCCTCAGCGCGTGGACGTACACGGACGACGTGAGCCCGAGGGTCGTGACGCCGACGACCGCTCCGCCTGCGTACCCGAAGAAGCTGCCGACCACGACGAGCGCCGGCATCACGATGAACAGCGCGATCGTGCGCGGGACGACGAGCCAGCCGAACGGCTCGAGGCCGAGCGTCCGCAGGGCGTCGATCTCGCGGTTGATCTTCATCGTGCCGACCTCCGCGGCAAAGGCCGCGCCGGACCGGCCGGACAGAACGAAGGCGGTCATCACGGGCGCGACCTCGCGCGCCATACCCCGCCCGATGAGCTGCGGGCTGAGGAGCTTCTGGCCGAGCTTCGCGAACTGGGGAGCCGTCGAATAGGCGAAGATGAAGCCGACCACGAACAGGATGGTGAAGACGACCGCCATCGCCTCGGCGCCGCTCTTCTCGACGAGCGAGACCACCTCGCTCCAGTGCGCGCCGCGAGCCCGGCCCTTGCGCGGGAGCGCCGCGAGCACCAGGCGACCGACGAAGCCGAGCATCTCCTTCGAATGCAGGACGTACGCGAGGACCGCGGCGCCGACCTGCGCGACCGCGCTCTCCGGAGGGCGGCGCACCCTGCGCGTCGGCGGTCCTTCGGTCGCATAGAGCCTCGCGACGTTCGCGACTCGCTCCTGCATGTTCGCGAGCTCCGCGTGGGCGCCGCGGGCGACGATCTCCGCGCGGAGCTCGACGAGAAGCGCCATGACGTCGCCCTGGACGGCGGGGACCTCGGACAGATCGATTTCGATGCTCGCGCCCGGTCGCACGTCGCGCGCCGCACTCCGGAGCGCGCGCCAGATCGCGGCGGCGTCGCGCGTCCGGAGCGCGCCGGACAGACGGATGCGGTCGCCATCGCGCCGGACGGCGTTCGCGGCGGGCTCGTTCGCATCGTGAAAGGCCGAGGTCGTGGCCACGACCACAAGCACGGCGCGCGCCGCGCCGGCCGTTGCATCGGCCGAGATGCGCCCGGGGTTGCGTCGTGGCCGACGTAGAACGGTCGGGGTGACCCGCGGGCGAGGTGCGCCCGTGGCGCCCGCGCCCGCCGCACCGCCCGAGATGGTCCGCACGCGTGTGCCGCGCGCGCGAACGTGCGCACGTGCGCACGTGCGTTGCTCATCGGTACCGAGGTCGCCCCGTGTGGCAGTGACGACCTCGCGCGATTGGGATTTAGTGGTTCTACGATGAGCACGAACGCCAGCCGCCCGCAGCGCGTAGTCCTCGCCGACAGCAAGTTCACCTCGAGCCTCGGCGAGGGAAGACAACGCTTCCTCGCCCAGGTGATCGCCCACGGCCTCGACTCGGGCCGACGCACGCCCAAGGACTTCGTCCGCCACTTCCCGCCGAAGGCGATCATGCTGGCGCTCGAAAGCCAGCCCCGCCTGCGCGCGAACATCGTCGTCCCCACCATCGGCCTGCACGAGAAGATCGCGCTCAAGAAGTCGGCTGCCGCACTGGGCGAGGACCTGCAGATCGCGCTCGACGAAGGCGTCACCGACGAGGAGGCGATCGTCAGCCTGTTCGGGCCCGACGATCGCGTGCGCTACCTCGACGACAAGAAGCTCTGGGCGTTCGTCGCCGAGGGGGACTTCTGGAAGGCGACGGCGGCGCAGGGTGCGGAGCTGGCCGTCGCCAAGCAGCACCTCGCGTACATCGTCGACTGCGCGCGCGCGAACGGCCTCGTCACCGATCACGACGTCGTCGAGGGGCTCACCCTCGACCGCGTGCTCGAGCTCCTCCCCAAGGGGGAAATCGTGAAGGTGGTCCGCGCGGCGGTCGGGGCGGGGCGGCACGGCCAGGCGTTCGACGACGAGGCGCTGCTCGGGACGATGCCGCCGGCGGCGCTGCTCGATCACATCCCGCTCGCGCTCATGTGGGAGTCGGTCGTCGTGCCGCGCGTCGCCGGACCGCACGGCTTTCTGGCGCACGGACCTGCGGCGCGAGAGGCCGCCGCGCCGCCTGCGCAAGCCGCGCAGGCCTCGCCGACGTCGCCGCCCGCGCCGGTCTCGGCTCCCTCGCCGTCTTCCCCCGACGTCGACGACATCGTCATCGAGATCGTCGACCGCGACTCGAACGTCGGCAAGCCCGCGCCCAAGCCGCAGAAGAGCCGGCGCATCGACGCGCTGAACCTGTCGGAGCTCAAGAGCGAGATCGCGGACGACGGTCCGTCGAAGGGCTGAGCCGCGAGGCTCGCCCGCCGCTACGGCGCCGGGGTCAGCTTCGCGGTCACCGTCTGCGGGCCGCCTCGAAAGGGCGGCACTCTCGCCGCTCCGAAGCGGGCGGCGACGCATCCGGTCGTCCGCTCGTCGTAGGCGCCCTGCACGACGGCGACCTTCTGCACGCGGCCGTTCGGGGCGAAGGTGATGGCGAGCTCTCCATCCGAGGGGACATTGCACCCGCCGTAGTAGACGCGGTTGATGGCCTTCAACGCCGCGCCGATGTCGTACGCGGCCGAGTCCGCGGCAGCGTCGCCGTCGAGCGAGCCGGGGGCGGCGCCGGACGCGAAGGCCACGACGGCGGCGGGGCCGGACGGTCGGGGCGTCGCGGCGCTCGTCGCGGCCGCCGCCTTCCCCCCACCGGAGCGGCCCGGTGCGATCGCCGCGGCCGACGAGAGCGGAGCGCTCGACGCTCGCTCGGGCATCGTCTCCGACGCGCTCTCGTTCCAGAGCCACCAGCCGACCCCCGCGCCCACGGACGCGATCAGGACGAGCGGAAGCGCGCGGCCCCTGCGCTTCCTGGCGGCGGGGGCCTTCGGCGCGGGCTTCGCCGGCGCGATCGCCGCCTTCATCGGGTCGGCGGCCTTCTTCAGCTCCTCGACGTCTACCTGCGACACGGTGCGCGGGGCCCGCTGTGGAGCGCGCCGCTCCGGCATCGGCTGCGTGGGGCGGTCCTCCTCCGCGGCGCCGCCGTCGACCCTCCCCATGGCCTCGGCGAACGCCGCCCGTGCGGCGCGCGCGTCGGCGAAGCGATCGCGCGGCGCGCGGGCGACGCAGTGCGCGAACCAGGTGTCGAACCAGGCGGGCAGCGCGTCGCCGGACCCGAGCACCTTCGCGCGCACCGACGCCGAGGCGAGCGGCTCGTGCAGGATCTCTCGGAGCAGCTCCCTCGAAGGCGAGGGATCGTCCGAGGCGTTCGCCCAGTACGCGTGCCCGGTCGCCGCGTAGAACGCGAGCAGCCCGAGCGACCACACGTTCGCCGCCGGCGTGAGCGGCTGGCCGAGCTCGAACTGTTCGGGCGGCATCCACGCGGCCGTGCCGATGAGGTCACCCTCGGCAGCGCAAGCTTCGGAGATCAGGCGCGAGATCGTCAGCTCGCGCAGCTTGGCCATGAACGGTGTGCCCGGGCCGAGGTGCACGTTGTCGGGCGTCAGATCGTAATGGACGAGGCCTCGTGCGTGGGCATCTCCGAGCGCGTCGCCGAGCGCCGCGAGCAGCGCGCGGAGCTCGGGCAGCGGGCGCGCGCCGTCGCGTCCGACGCGCATCGCCAGGTCCTCTCCGCGCAGCAGCTCCGTCGTGAACCACGGATCTCCGCTCGCCGCGTCGATGCCGGCGTCGAGCGTCTGCAGCACGTGGGCGCTCTTCACGCGCGAAGTGCTCTTCGCGTCGGCCTCGAACCTCGCGCGCCACCCGCCGTCCCTGGCGAGCGACGCGTGCATCACCTTGAGCGCGCAGCGCGGCCCGACGGCCAGAGGGTCGACCGCGTACGTCGCGCCCATCTCCCCCTCGCCCAGGAGCTCGACGACGCGGAAGCGCTCCGCAAACACCGCACCGGGGGCGAGCACGCCGGCGGACGCCATACCGACGACGCTAACCGAGGACGGCGCGTCGTATCCAGGTGGTCGAGGTGACGCTCGAGTACGCGGTTTGGCGACGTCGCGGCCGTCGCACGCCTCAGCGCGGCCGGCCTGGCGCCGCGACGCTCGCCGCGCGCACGGCCTCCACGAGCCCGTCGCGCGTCTTGACCCCGAGCCTCTTCGCCGCGCGCGCAATCAGCACGCGCACGGTCGAGTGCGCGATCCCGAGCTCGTACGCGATGAGCTTGTTGTCGTGGCCGAGCGCGGCGTAGGCCGCGATGGCGCGTTCGCGCTCGGTCAGGAGGCCCAGGCCCGCGACGCGGGGCTCGTTGCGGCGCGCCAGCACGTAGCGCTTGCCGTCGCTGTCGAACTTGTCGACGAGGCTCCAGCGGCCGTCGACGAGCCCCAGCCAGTCGGCGAGCGCCGAATCGAGCGGGATGCGCCGCGACCGACCGCGGGCGCGCTCGATCGCCGCCGTCCCGGCGCGCAGTTGCCCTCTGGCGCGGTAGACGTCGTCGGCCCCGCAGTGTTCGAGACTCCCGCGCGTCGAGAGCACGGCATCCGCGCCCCACGGAGCTCGCTGCTTCCTCGTGATCGGCGAGGCGAGCCGCCGGCGCAGCCGGTAGCCGTTGGCCAGGTGCGCGGCGATGCGCTCGTACCGGAGTCGCTGCGGGCGGGACAACCTCGCCCGCCGGGCCGTGATCGTCCCGACGCACATCCCGATGCCGCTCGGGTCCAGGCCGTTGATGACGACGAAATCGCCGACGCCATCGGCGTCCAGCATCCGTTCGGCTTCGCTGCCGGCGAATTCCGGCGTGCTCCGCACGGCTCCGGCCTTCAGGGTGCGGAACGTGTGGCGCACGTACCGCCCCCCTCCGGCGGCCTCGATCCCGGCGAGCGCGCGCTGCGCGTCGAACAGCGTCTCGCGCGTGCGCACGAAGCGCTCGATCGTCATCCGCTCCGGGACGGACGCGTCGTAGACGAACGCGAAGATGCCGAAGCCAGCATCGAGCACGCGGTCGCTCGCTCGCGCGATGCCTTGCAGCCACTGCTCCTCGCCGGCGTCCACGTCGTACGTCGCCTCGAGCACGTCGATCCAGGTCGGCGCCCCCATGAGGCGCGCATCCTAACGGAAAAGCTCCGGGGGCGAGCCGCGCGCTCGTCGCGTCAGGGGCCGCAGAGCGCCTGCCCGCCGGCGGCGAAGTACGCCTTCGCCTTGGAGACGAAGTTGCCTCCGTCGCTCTCCGGGGTCGTCTGGTCGCCGGCGCCGGCGCCGAAGGCCACGCCGACGGCGTGCGCCGCCGCCACCTCGTCCATGTGGGCGAAGAAGTAGTCGACGCGGTTGTCCTTCCAGTGGTTCGGCGTGTCGTTCTGGGAGGCGTTGCCGAGCGGGGTCTGCCAGTAGAGCGCCGGCTTGCCGAGCGCTTCGGTCAGCGCCTTCACCCACGCGAAGTCCTGGTGGAAGTCGGGCAGCGTGGCGTTGGTCGCGTCCCACCACGTGCTCCGGCCCATCGACTGGTAGTAGCCCGCGTCGCGGTCGCTCGTCTCGACGACGACGAAGTCGGCGTCGCTCTCGCCGCAGGCCGCGAGGAACGCGGCCGTCTTCTTCGCCTCGCCGGCGACGCCGAGCGAGGGGTCCGTGTTGAGCGACACGTCGACGTTCGTCGACCACGCGGAGGCCTGCAGCCCGACGAGCGCGTGCGGCGCGTACTTGCGCACCATCGCGATCATGCACCGGCCCATGCCGGCGATGCTGTTCTCCATCGACGCGCAGTCGGTCGGGTTGGCGCTCGCCACGGCGGCCGCCTCGACGTGCGGGTCGGCGTTCACCTGCTCGGCGTAGCCCCAGAAGTCGGGCTCGACGTGCAGGAGCGCGGTGCCCTGGCCGATCTGCTGCAACAGGAACCGCCAGTCGGCGAAGTAGCGCTCCATGAGCTGGGCGTCGTTCGCCGCCTGCGTGATCTCCGCCGAGCCCTCCTGCACGCCGCTCGCCTGCAGGATCTCGTAGTAGGTGAACATCGGGATCTGGGGCGGCGTGGCGCCGGCGCACGTGCCGGCGAAGGAGCGCGCGTACTCGCCCGGCGGATCCTGGTCGTACTGCCAGCAGCCCCACCACGCGCAGCCGCCGGCGGAGCTCGCGCACGACTTGCTCTGGGCCGTGCAGCCGGTGGCGCACGACGCGCACGGCGAGGTGCCGTCGAACAGGCCGCCGGACACGTAGACGTAGCGCAGGTCGAAGGGGGCCATCGCCGCGGTGGCGTCGGCCATCGAGCCGCCGACGAGCAGGTGGGCCTTGCCCAGCGCGCCCAGCAGCGACGCGCCGAGGCAGCCGCCCCCGCCGTCGATGCCGCCGCCGCCGCTCCCGCCCGAGTCGCCTCCGGTGTGCGATCCGTCGGTCGAGCCGCCGGCATCGTCGCCGGAGATCGCGCCGCCCTCGCCGACGCCCGCGTCGCCGCCGCCGCCGGCCGAGCCGTTCGCCCCCGAGCCTCCACAGCTCGGCGAAGCGGCGATCGCGACCAGTGCGGCTACCATCACGCCCACACCACGCATGACGCAAAGCGTACCGCTCGAATCGCTCGTCCGCGACGTCGACCTGCTCTGCCTCGACGCCGGCAACACGGTCATCTTCCTCGATCACGCCCGCGTGGCGCGGCTGTGCGAGCCGCTCGGGTTCGCGACGACGGCCGACGCGCTGGTGCGCGCCGAGGGGGAGACGAAGCGCGCGCTCGAGCGCGGCGAGGCGCTCGAGCGCGCGTGGTCGCACGCCGACCGGCCGGCGGTGCGCGGCTGGGGGCAGACTGTGGGGACGATGCTCGCGTCCGCGGGCCTGCCGCGCGAGCGCGTTCCGCCGCTCCTCGATGCGCTCTGGCCCGAGCACTGCGCGCGCAACCTCTGGTCGCTCGTGCCGGCGGGGCTGGTCGACGCGCTCGGGCGCGCCCGCAAGCGCGGCGCACGCGTCGCGGTCGTCAGCAACTCCGAGGGGATGCTCGAGGCGCTCTTCGAGCAGCTCGGCATCCGCCACGCGTTCGACCTCGTCGTCGACAGCGGCGTGGTCGGCGTCGAGAAGCCCGATCCGCGCATCTTCCGCATCGCGCTCGAGCGCTTCGGTGTGCCGCCCGCGCGCGCGCTGCACCTGGGCGACCACTACACGACGGACGTGCTCGGAGCGCGTGCCGCCGGCGTGCGCGTCGCGCTGGTCGACCCGCACGGCCACCTCGCCGGCCGCCACCCCGAGGTGCCGCGCGTCCCCGGCGCGCCCGAGGTGGCCGCCGCCCTCGCGCGCGCGCGCGGCGAGGCCGCCGCCGGCTGAGAGCTCGCCGGAGGGCGAGGTGCGCGAGCCGGAGGTCGACATCGCGACGGTCGTCGACAACGTGGGCGCCCCCGGTGCATAAGGAGCGGGACATGGCTGCCGAACGAAAGCTCATCGCGGTCCTCCCGGGCGACGGCATCGGCCCGGAGGTCATCGCGCAGGCCTCGCGCGTGCTCGAGTTCTACCGCGATCGGCGCGGGCTACCGCTCGACGTCTGGGCGCTCGATCTGGGAGCCGACCGCTATCTGCGCGACGGCACGACCTACCCCGAGGAGGTGCGCGCGCGCATCACCCGCGAGGCGAGCGCCGTGCTGCTCGGCGCGCTCGGCGACCCGCGCGTGCCGGGGCTCGAGCACGCGCGCGACATCCTCTTCGGCCTGCGCTTCGGCCTCGACCTCTACGCGAACGTCCGCCCGGTGCGCGCGCTCGCCGACCGGCTCGTGCCGCTGCGCGATCGCGGCGCCCGGGACGTCGACCTCGTCGTGTTCCGCGAGAACACCGAGGGCGTCTACGTCGGCATGGGTGGGCAGTTCAAGCGCGGAACGCGCGACGAGGTGGCCATCAACGAGGACCTCAACACGCGAAAGGGCGTCGAGCGCCTGATCCGCGCCGGCTTCGAGTACGCGAGGGCCCACGGAAAGAAGCGCGTTCACATGGCCGACAAGTCCAACGCGATGAAGCACGCGCACGAGCTCTGGTACCGCGTCTTCTTCGAGGTCGCGAAGGAGTATCCCGGCATCGAGGCGCGCCACGTCTACATCGACGCGATGTGCCTGTTCATGGTGCAGGATCCGTCGCAGTTCGAGGTCGTCGTCACGTGCAACCTCTTCGGCGACATCGTGACCGACCTCGGCGCCGGCCTTCAGGGTGGCCTCGGCATGGCGGCCAGCGCGAACGTGCACCCGCGCGTGCCGCGCTGCTGCGACGAGGCGCACGGCGAGGCCCGCGTCGCGATGTTCGAGCCGGTTCACGGCTCGGCGCCGCCGCTGGCCGGCAAGGACGTCGCCAACCCGCTCGCGAGCGTGCTCACCGTCGGCATGATGCTCGCCCACCTCGGCTGGCCGGAGGAGGAGAAGCGCCTCGAGCAAATCGTCGCGCGCGCGGTGGCCGAGAAGAAGTGCACGCGCGACGTCGGGGGCGAGCTCGGGACGCGCGCCGTCGGCGACTGGGTCCTCGGCGAGCTCGCGCACGCGTTCTGAAGAGGAGAGCGGGAGAGAGAGCTGCCAACGCGCCAAGACGCCAAGAAAGGGACGGGAGGGATGCCTCCCCCTTGGCGTCTGACGTCTTGGCGGCTCACCTCAGTTCGGCTAGGGCGAGAGCATGCGATGCGCTCCGCTTGCCTTGGTCTCGTTCGTCGCCGTCGCGGTCGCCGCCTGCCACGGCGCCTCGCCCGAGCAGGTGTCGATGGCCGACGCCGCCGCGCCGCCCGCGCCCGAGGTGACGCACGATGCCGCCGCCGAGCGCGGGACGCCGGCGCGGGAGACGGACGGCGGGCGCTCTGCCGTGCGCGACTTCTGCACCGGCGCGTACACCGCGGACATCGAGCGCCTGAAGCAGAAGTGCGCGCCCGACGACCTGCGCGCCACGGAGGCAATGGCGCGCGCCGCCTCGAATCTCTGCTTCAGCGACATCAGCGCGGCGCTCTCGCGCTCGCGCGCGTCGTTCGACGCGGACGCCGCGCAGCACTGCGTGGCGATGCTGCGGTCCAAGCTGCTCGTCCAGAGCAGCGAGACCGACACGCTCTTCCAGCACTTCCCGTGCGACCGCGTCCTGCTCGGCGTCCAGGCGGAGGGGCAGCCCTGCCGCTACTCGGTCGAGTGCAAGGACGGCCTGTCGTGCGTCGGCTACGCCGTGGGCGTCGACGGCACGTGCAAGAAGCCCCCGCGCTCCGGCGAGGCGTGCGAGCGCCAGCCCTTCGGCACGATCCTCAACGACGAGGCGGCGACCCTGCACCACCCGGCGTGCGCGTCCGGCGCGTGGTGCGACGGCAAGACGTGCGACAAGCGCGTTCCGGCCGGGCACAAATGCGGGTCGAGCGCCGCGTGCTCCGAGGGGCTCGCGTGCGTCATGGGCAAGTGCGCCCCGCGCGGGGCGGCGGGCGGCGGCTGCCGGACGGACGCGGACTGCGCGTTCGGGCTCTGGTGCGACCAAAGCGCCGACGCAGGGACCGGCCGGTGCGCGACCAAGCGCGTCGAGGGCGCCGCCTGCCGGTCGAACCAGCAGTGCAAGGGCCGCTGCGACGTGCCCGCGGGGCTGGACGCCGGCCCGGGCGAGCACGGCAAGTGCGCCTCGGTCTGCGGATCCGGTTGATCGTCGCCCGCGGACCCGGTCGTCCGAGCCGTCCACCCAAGCCGCGACGTGCCTGCCGTGTTCTTCCCGGGAACTCGGCCGCGTCGCCGTTGTCGATCCGCCCGAGCGACGTTCTCGACTTTCGCCGTTCTCGAATGTGAGCGCTCGTCTCACACGGTCCGCCCGCAGGCGTGGCGCGAAGGACCGTGCCATGCTGAGGCCCACGCCGCTTGGATCGGATCGCGTCGTGCCCCGTCAGACCGGGGCGGGCAGTCGAAGGAGGCGTCATGGGGCTTCGGACGTACGGCGTGGCGGTGCTGGCGGCGTCGGGCGCGCTCTGGCTCATGGGCGGCATCCAGCGCGAGAAGCCGGTCCTGGCGGCGACCGCGCCCGCCTCGGTGCGCGCCCTCGAAGCGAGCGTGGCCGCCGCGCCGAGCGACCCCGCCGTGACGCGCGCGCTCGCGCAGGCCTACCTCGACGCACGGCAGCCGGGGCTCGCCGTCGTGCTCGTCGAGGGGGCGCCGGAAGGGGTGCAGCGCGACGTGCGCGTCCAGCACGTCTACGCCCGGGCGCTGGTCGACGAGGGGCTCGACGACGAAGCGCTCACCGCCGAGCAGCGGGTCCTCGACGCCTGCCGCTCGCTGATCGATGGCCGGCCGACGCCCGAGGGATGCGACGCCGTCCTCTTGGCGTCGGCGATTCGCCGCACCGACATCCTGCGGGAGCTCGTCTCGCTCGGCGTGGAGGACGCCCAGGCGCACCCCGAGATGAGCCTCGTCGCCTACCAGAACGCCACGCGCGAGGCGCGCGTGGCGCTGCAGTAGCTGGACGACATGCGCCGCGGCGGCGTCGCGCGGGCGCGCGGTCGGATGTGTGAGTGCGTGCTGGCGGCGGCGGCGGCGGCCGGGTGCGCGCACGTTCCGTGGCAGCACGCCTCGAGGACCGCCCCGGTGCGCCCGGCGGCGAGCTCGCAGTCGACCGACGATCTCGACTTGCTCCTTCAGCCGAGCGTCGGGCTCGCCTCCCCCGGCGACGCCGTCGTCCGCGTGGTCGGGCCGCAGATGACGTGCAGCGGCGCGCTCATCGCCGAGGACCTCGTGCTCACGGCGCACCACTGCGTCGTCGCGCGCGGGCGGCAGGGGGAGTTCGGCTCCGAGGTGCTGAGCCCCGCCGCCGTCGACGTGGAGCTCGGCGGCGACTACCTGCCCTGGGGCGACGTCGGCATCAAGGCGATCCTGGTCCCGCCGTGCGGCGAGGCCGGCGGCCGCGGCGACGTGGCCCTGCTGGTGCTCGAGCGCAAGCTGGTCGGCATGCCGACGGTCGCCATCGGCGACGACGGGCCGCGGGTGGGCGAGCCGGTGTACACGGTCGGCTTCGGACGCTGCGCTCTGTCGCCCGAGGGGATCCGCCGCCGCCAGCGGCAGGCCGGCCCCATCCGCGCCGTGTCCGACGGCACGATCGAGGTGACGGCGAGCGTGTGCCCCGGCGACTCGGGTGGCCCCGTGCTCGACCGCGCCACGCACGAGATCGTCGGCGTCGTCAGCCTGAGCGCGATGGACTACGACGAGACGACGAGCGGCCGGTCCGTGTTCGCGCGCATCGACGCCGTGCCGGAGATCGTCGCCTACGCTCGCCTGATCGCCGACGGAGCGGACCCGAGCGATCTGCCGCCGCTGAGCTGCCGGTGATGCGCCCGCGCGGCATCGCGCGTGCACCGCGGGCGGCCCGTGAGCGCGCGCTCGACGCAGCCTCCGGAGTCGGGCTCGAACGGCCCCCGCGTGCTCGTCGTCGACGGCGACCCCGCGGCGCGCGCGCAGCTCCAGCAGCTCGGCCGCGAGAAGCTCCTCTCGGTCGTCGCGGTCGCCACGCCGGCCGAGGCGCTCGCGGCCGCGTCGCGCGGCCGGTTCGACGCCGCGCTCGTCGACTCGTCGCTCGGGGCGGGCACGCTCGCGCTGGTGCGCGACCTGCGCGCCACGCCGGGCCACGACCGGCTGCCGCTCGCGTTCCTCTCCGAGCACAACGACGTCGATCGGCGCGTCGCCGCCGCGCACGCCGGCGCGTCGCTGTTTCTCACCAAGCCGGTCGACACCTACGCCTTCGACGCGGCCGTCGACCAGATGCTCGCGCTCGGTCACACCGACAAGATGCGCGTGCTCGTCGTCGACGACGACCCGGAGTTCGCCGAGGTCGTCGCCGAGGTGCTCGAGCGCCAGGGCATTTTCGTGCGCTCGGTGCCGGACGCGACCCATCTGGTGGAGGTGCTCGACGACGTGCACCCCGATCTCATCCTGCTCGACGCGATGCTGCCGCACGTGAGCGGCTGGGACGCCATCCGCATCGTGCGTACCTCGCCCGAGCACCGCGACGTGCCGATCCTCTTCCTCACCGGGCGCACGGACCTGGGCAGCCGCGTGTCGGCGTTCGAGGCGGGCGCGGACGACTACCTGGCCAAGCCGCTCGTCGAGGAGGAGCTGCTCGCGCGCGTGCGCGTGCGCCTCGACCGCCGCCGTCTCTTGCGCGAGATGACCGAGCGCGACCCGCTGACGCGCTGCCTGTCGCGCCGCGCGCTGCTCGACGGCCTGGCGAGCCGCCTGTCGGAGGCGCGCCGCCACGCGCGCGTGCTCTCGGTGGCGTTGCTCGACGTCGACCGCTTCAAGGACGTCAACGACACCTACGGGCACCTGGTGGGCGACCACGTGCTCGTCGCGCTCGGGCGGCTGCTCAACGCGCGCTTCCGCCTCGAGGACCTGCGCGGCCGATGGGGGGGCGAGGAGTTCGTCATCGTCTTCCCGGCGGTGGGGGCGGCGACGGCGGCGGGCGTGCTGTCGCGCGTGCTCGACGAGTTCCGCGGGCTGCCCTTCCGCAGCGAGCGCGGGGAGCGCTTCTTCGTCAGCTTCAGCGCGGGGGTGGCGAGCTACCCGGCCGACGGGGGGACGGTCGACGCGCTTCTGCGCGCGGCGGACCTGCGCCTGTACGAGGCCAAGCGCGGCGGGCGCTGCCACGTCGTCGCGCCGCCGGCCGGCTGAGCGCGCGCGCCGCGGCGGGCGGCGCAGGGCTCAGGGGCCGAAGGCGCTCTTCGGGACGCGCACCACGTAGCTCGGGTCGACCGCGTAGACGTACGTGTCGTCGACCAGCACGCGTCGGGGGCCGTACCAGCGCTGCGACTGCAGCGGCAGGGTCTGCAGCGAGCCGCCTGCGATCGGGGCGCGCGCGATGCCGTCGCCGACGACCTGCCCGCTGCCGGTCGGGACGGCGTTCATCGTGACGTACACGTACGCGTCGTCGACCGCCAGGCCGTGGCAGAAGAACGACGCCTGCGAGCCGTCGTACGCCGGGGTCGCTGCGCCGCCGTTCTGGCTCGTCCAGATCATGCACCCGGTCGTGCCGGGGCTCGGGTCGGGCGCGGCGGCCCACGCCAGCGTGCTGCCGTGCGCGGCGATCGCCACGAGGGTCCAGTGGGCGGGTACCTGCGTGCCCCGATCGAGCATGGTCGGCGCCGGCACGGGGCCGGTCGCCCACCCCTTGGGCGCGCACGACACGTGCGAGCCGTCCAGCCAGCAGAGCGAGCTCCCGGCGTCGACCAGGGTGTGGAGCATGGCCGCATCGAAGGTCGTGCTCACGGCGGGGGGCGGAGCGGTGAGGTCGCCCGAATGGGCGGCCACGGCGTAGATGCTTCCCATGGCCGGCAGGTGCGCCGGCGGCATCTGGCCGCCGTTGATCGCGTTGCCCCATTGCGGAGAGTCCGGCGACGTGGGTCCGTTGCCGTTCTGGAGGCTCTGCTGCGAGACGACGGCGACGGCGACGTAGGCCGCGTCCGCGTCCGCGACCAGCCCGACGAGGAAGCGTGGAAACGTGCCGCACATCGAGGAGGACAGGAGGGGAAAGCTCGTCGCGATGGGAACCGCGGGCGCGGGTGCGGGTGAGGGGGCGGACGCGGCGGACCCGGGCGCCGTCGTCCACAGCGCGACGCCCGGGAAGCCGCTCGTGCACGTCGGCGTCGGCTGCACCGGGGCGAACCCCGCCCAGTCGATCGATCCGTCGGGGGCCGACGCGACCTCCTGGCCGTAGCCCTGACCGTCGTTGCCCGTGGCCGACGAGGCGAGCGTCACCGGATCGAGCGTGGCGGGCGCGAAGCCCAGCAGGTCGGCGTAGTTGGAGGCTCCGCAGCTCGGTCCTCCGCAGTTGTCGCCTGCCGTCCACGCGGCGAAGCCGCCCGCGGCGGGCGTCGCGGCCGCGATGTACGTCTGATTGGGCGACGGGCCGTTGCCATTGCTCTGGCCGGGCACGACGAGCACGCCGGCGATCGCGCTGCCGCTGGCGGCGTCGGGACCCGAACCGCAGGCGGCGAACGACAAGGCGACGAAAACGACCGGGACGAGCGACGGGGTTGCTTTCACGGCATGCCTCGCATCAGAAGGCCAGAGACGTCCGCAGGCCGAAGAACACGGACAGGTACGTGTCGGGGCCGCCGCCGCCGCCGTTGTTGTTGCCGTTGTTCTCGTTCGGCGCGGCCCCGACGGGGATCCCGTTCTGGGTGTCTCCGCAGCACCCGCTGTTGTTGGCCTTCGGCTCGCCGGCGATCGAGAACATCACCGATCCGAACACGCCGATGGCCCAGGGCCGGAAGGAAGCCAGCGGGTGCCAGTCGACGCCGGCGCGCGCGCCGAGGTCGACGTTCGGCTCCACGTCGTCGCCGTTGTTCGACTGACCGCTCAGCGGGTCGAAGACCGTGAAGTGGTAGATGCCGAGGCGGAAGCCCGGCTCGACGCCGAACCACGGGTCGATGCGGTGCGCGGGCAGGAAGTGCACGACGACCTGCAGGCCGGCCTTGAGGGCGCGGCAGCTCTTGAACGACCAGCGCTGCTCGAGGCCGAGCGGCGGCGCCGTCGCCGCGGCGGGCAAGCCGGTGCCGCAGTCGCCGCTCGCGTCGATCTCGTCCTCCTCCAGGAAAAGGCCCAGGTTGGTCGGCCGGCCCGCCCGCCAGCCGACGTCGACGCGGGCGGCGTTCATCCACGGGTCGTCGCCGTGCAGCCTCACGCCGGGGGCGTCGGACACCCCGATCTCGACGCCGGGTCCCGCCGGCTCGGCCGGGGGCGGCGCGTACTCGTGCTCGAGCGGCACGTCGACGCTGCGGTTCTCGTCGTCGCCGAGCACCACCTCGGACTGGTACGGCACCATCCCCGGCGCCTCGACGCGCAGCTGGTGGCCGCCGCTCTTCAGCTTCCCCTCGAAGCGGCCGTTCGCGCCGACCGGCTGGTCGTCGATGAGGATGCGCGCGTCGGGCTGCGTCGTGACGACCAGGTGCCCCTCGTGCACCTCGGGCTCGAGCTTCACGTCGACGCGCGCCTCGGCGCTGCCGCCGATGGGCACCGACTGCGCCCACTCCTTGAAGCCGGGCTTGCGCACGGTGATCTTGCGCGCGCCGATGTCGACGACGACCGGCCTGTCGAGCGGCGAGGTCCCCACCTTCTCGTCGTCGACGTACACGTCCGCGCCCGGCTCGCTCACGGCGACCGTCAGCTTCACCGTGAACGACTCGATCGCCTGCAGCAGCGTCGTGGCCTCCGCGCGATCGGCCGGCGTCACCAGGTCCTTGCCGTCGGCCAGGTACCTCTCGACGAGCGCCATCGTGCGCGCGTAGTGGCGCTGGCTCTTCTCGCACGCGGCGATGTTCCAGAGGAGGCGCGGGTCGCCTGATCTGTCGTACGCCGCCTGCAGCTTGATCTCGGCCCCGACCCAGTCGCCGTTGCCGACGAGCAGCCTGGCCGCGTCGTAGTCGGCCTTGGCGTCGCCGGTCAGCGATTCGGAGAGCGGCCTGGGGCCGGCCGGCGCCGCGGCGGCGGCGCTCGCCGTCGGCGCGGCCGGCGCGGGGGCGGACGCGGCGGCGTGCTTCTTCGGCTGCGCGGCGGCCGGCGAAGCGCCCGCCATCACCATCACCATCACCATCACCATCACCATCACCAGCGCGAGCGCGAGCGCGGCGGCCCCCTGACGTCGCATGGACGCGACCATGGTCGCCGAGGCGAGCGCGACGGATCAAGGGTCCGCGCTGCGATATGCTGGGGAGAGCATGGGGTCGGGAGAGGCCGCGGCGGTCGCGTGGCGCGTCGGCGACGTCGTCGCGGGCAAGTACCGCGTCGACCGCGTGCTCGGCGCGGGGGGCATGGGCGTCGTCGTCGCGGCGACGCAGCTCGACCTCGATCGCAAGGTCGCCATCAAGTTCCTGCTCCCCTCGGCGCTGCAGAGCGCCGACGTCGTGGCGCGCTTCTCGCGCGAGGCGCGCGCGGCGGCGAAGATCCAGAGCGAGCACGTCGCGCGCGTCATCGACGTCGGCACGCTCGACGGCGCGCGCGGCGGCGCGCCGTACATGGTCATGGAGTACCTCGAGGGGACCGACCTCGCGCAGCGCGTCGCCGCCGGCGGTGGGCTCCCGGTCGCGGAGGCGGTGCGCTACGTGCTCGAGGCGTGCGAGGCGCTCGCCGAGGCGCACGCGGCCGGCATCGTCCACCGCGACCTCAAGCCGGCGAACCTCTTTCTCGCGCGCCGGCCGGACCGCACGAGCAGCATCAAGGTCCTCGACTTCGGCATCTCGAAGGCGCCGGTCGGCGACGCGGCGCGCGACGGCGGCATCACGAGCACGCAGGCCGTCATGGGCTCGCCGCTCTACATGTCGCCCGAGCAGCTCGTGTCGGCCAAGAAGGTCGACCACCGCTCGGACATCTGGTCGCTCGGCGTCGTGCTCTTCGAGGCGCTGACGGGCGCGACGCCGTTCGACGCCGAGTCGATGCCCGAGATCGTCGCGCAGATCCTCACCGTCCCGGCCCCGAGCGTGCGCAGCGTGCGCCCCGAGCTGCCCGCCGAGATCGACGCCGTCGTCGCGCGATGCCTCGCCAAGGATCCGGGCGCGCGCTTCCGCGACGTCGCGGAGCTCGCGCGCGCGCTGGCGCCGCTGTCGCCGGAGTCGTCGCGGTCGGTCGAGCGCGTCTCGCGCGTGCTCGGCGAGCCGGCGCCCGACGAGGCGTCGGCGTCGGCGTCGGCGCGATCGGACACGGGGTGGGGCGCGACGCGCGCGGCGGGCGTGCCGCGCCGGTCGCCGGTGGCGTGGATCGCGGTCGGCGTGCTGGGCGTGGGCGCGGCGGTGGTCGCGGTGGCCGTCGTGGCGATGCGCGGGTCGCGCGCGGGCGATGGGGTGCCGGCGGTGGCGGCGTCGATCACGGAGGCGACGGCGAGCGCGGCGGCGCCCTCGGCGCTCCCCTCGGCCGACCTGGCGCCGCCGGTCGAGACCGTCGTCGGCGCGGACGCGGATGCGGGCGCGGACGCGGGCGCGCGTGCGGACACCGGCGCGGGCAAGCCTCGCGGCCATGCCGGCAAGGCGGCGCCGGCGACGACCAGGGCCGCCGTCGCCGGCAACGAGCCGGCCCCGCCCGCGACCAAGCCCGCTTCGCCCGCGCCGACCCCGCCGCCGGCACCCACGCCGACGAACGCGCTCGACATGCCGTTCAAGTGAGCTCGCTCGCGCGGTCGACGCGCCGCGGCTCGCGGATATGCTGGGAGGTCGATGCCGAGCCCGTTCCACGTGCACCTCATCGCGCCGTCCAACGAGGACTCGACGTACATCAAGCCGCTCTGGGTCGCGACGCTCGCGGCGCACACGCCCGACGACGTCGCGCTCACCTTCCGCGACGACGGCCTCGACCCCATCGACCTCGAGCGCGACGGCGACGCGCCGGACCTCGTCGGCATCAGCGTCAACTCGAAGACCGCGGCGCGCGCCTACGCGATCGCGGACGCCTACCGCGCGCGCGGCAGCCGCGTGGTCCTCGGGGGCATCCACGTGACGGCGCTGCCCGACGAGGGGCTCGCGCACGCCGACGCCGTCGTCAGCGGCGAGGCGGAGTGGATCTGGCAGGACGTGCTGCGCGACGCGCGCGCGGGCAAGCTCGGTCGCGGCAGGTCGCTCTCGAGGCGCGCCGTCTACGAGCACGACGACTGGAAGCCGCTCGTCGGCCTGCCGCGGCCGCGCCGCGAGCTGCTCTCGTCGCTGCGCTACGTGCCCTTCGACGTCGTGCAGACTACGCGCGGCTGCCCGTTCCCGTGCGAGTTCTGCAGCGTCTCGACCTACAACGGGACCAAGTTCCGCTTCCGCCCCGTCGCGGAGGTCGTCGCCGAGCTCGAGACGTGCGGGCCGCGCATCCTGTTCGGCGACGACAACGTGATGATCCACACCCGGTACAGCCACGAGCTGTTCGAGGCGATGGCGCCGCTCGGCAAGCATTGGGTGGCGCAGGCGTCGCTCGCGGCGCTGCACCGCGTGGAGAACGTCGAGGTGATGGCGCGCGCCGGCTGCCGCGCGCTCTTCATCGGCTTCGAGTCGGTCGCCGACGACGCCGTGCGCCACGCCGGCAAGAGGCAGAACAAGCCGCACAAGTACCGCGACGTCGTGCGCTGCCTGGCCGACCACGGCATCGCCGTGTGGGGGAGCTTCATCTTCGGCCTCGACGACGACGTGCCCGACGCGTTCGACCGCACCGTGGACTTCTGCGTCGACTCGAAGCTCACGATGGCGCTCTTCGCGCTGCTGACGCCCTACCCCGGCACCGCCCTCTACAAGCGCCTCCAGGCCGAGGGGCGCCTGACGCGCGACCGCTGGTGGCTGACCGGCGACCACGACACCGACGCGCCCTTCTACCGGCCCGCGCGCATGAGCCGCGACGAGCTTCGCGCCGGGTGGGTGCGCGCGTGGCGCGCGATGTACTCGCTCGGGTCGATCCGCAAGCGCTACGACTTCGGCCTGCGCCGCTCGTGGATCCAGAACGTCGCCTACTGGCCGCTCAACCTGATGATGCACGAGCTCGCGGAGCGCAAGATCGCCGGCGGCGACCGCCAGTGGCGAAAGCACCGGATGCTCGACCTGCCGATGGGGCTGTAGGGGGGAGAGCCGCCGAGGCGCCAAGGCGCCAACGTGGAGGGGCATGCGGCGGGGGAGGGGCTCCTCGAGGTGAGGAGGCGGCTCCTCGCGATGAGGGGCCGCTCGCCCACACCGACAACCGTTCGTCGCGATTGGGGAGCTCACGGGAGGGCGGCAAGGGGAGGGTGCGAGAGCCGCCCCCCCGAACCCTTCCCGCCTTCCCGCCTTCCTGTTCCACCCCAACCGCGTAGATCGTCCGCCTGCGTCGCGCGTCTGATGGCCCATGCGCAGCGCCCTCGCCTCCCTCGCCGTCCTCGCCTCGGTCGCCTCCATCGCCGCCGTGCTCGCAAGCAACGCCCCCGCCCGCGCCGACGACTCGGTGCTGCCCCCACAGGTCGTCCGGCCCATCCCGCGCCCGCCCGTCGCGGTCGTGCCGCGCGTCGAGATCGTCGACGACGGGACGCAGCCGCTCCCCACGTTCATGCAGGGCGGGCGCCGCTTCCTCCTCGGCGAGACGGGGGAGCGCTACCGCATCCGCATCGTCAACCCGACCGCCACGCGGTTCGAGGCGGTCGTCTCGGTCGACGGCCTCGACGCGATCGACGGCCGCACGGCGAGCCTCGACAAGCGCGGCTACGTGATCCCCGCGTTCGGCGACGTGACGATCGACGGCTGGCGCACCTCGCTCGACCAGGTCGCGGCCTTCTGCTTCTCGTCGGTGCGCGCCTCGTACGCCGCGCGCACCGGTCACGACCGCAACGTCGGCGTCATCGGCGTCGCGTTCTTCCGCGAGCGCGCGTCGGTCGTGTGGCGGCCGAGCCCGTGGTCGCGCCGCGCGGGCGAGACGCCCTCCGCCGCGCCCACCCCGGCCCCCTCGGGCGAGGGCCCCGGCGACGACGCCCCCAAGGCCGGCGGCGCCCGCGCCCCGAGCGCGGCCGCGCGCCCCGGCCTCGGCACGCAGTTCGGCGAGGCGCACGAATCGCGCGTCGAGCTCACCTCGTTCGTGCGCGCCGACGCCCGCCGGCCGAGCATGGTCGAGCTTCGCTACGACGACCGCGCGGGCCTGCTCGCCCGCGGCATCCGCCTGCCGCCGCGCGACGATCGCGAGGCGGAGAACGCGCTGCGCGACACGGCTCAGCCGTTCCCGGGCGGCCCCTTCGCGCAGCCGCCTCGCTGAGACCTCGGCGGCGGCCGAGGCACGCGGCCGGGGGGGCGACGCCGCTGGCCGGCGCGGCACGCAGGCCCTACGCTGCGGCCGGCATGTCGAACGCACCCTCCCGCCCGCTCGACGACGCCGCCGACGACGAGGAGCTCCCTCGCTGCAAGTGCGGCACCGATCGCGACAGCAAGTTCTCCTTCACCCGCCGCGAGTACAGCTTCTTCGGCACGCTCTACCTTCTCTGGGGCGGCACCGCCGTCCCGACGCGCGTGGAGTTCATGTGCGTCAAGTGCGGCGAGACGTTCGACTCGTCGACCTCGCCGTCGTTCTGCCGCCACTACATCAAGTAGCCGCGCACGCCCGCCGGTCCGCGCCCGCGCGCCTTCCCGCGCACGCGATACGACATTGACCGGACTTCCGTTCGGGCCCCGGTACACTACGAATCAATCACCATGTGCGGCATCGTCGGCTACGTCGGACCCAAGGACTGCGCCCCCATCCTCGTCGAGGGCCTGCGGCGCCTCGAATACCGCGGGTACGACTCGGCGGGCCTGGCGCTGCACACGGGCCGCGGCATCGAGATCGTGCGCGCCGTCGGCAAGCTCGGCAACCTCGAGACCGCGCTGAAGAAGAGCCCCCTCGCGGGCACGACGGGCATCGGCCACACGCGCTGGGCGACGCACGGGCGCCCGAGCGAGTCCAACGCCCACCCGCACGTGGCCGGCAAGGTCGCCGTCGTGCACAACGGCATCATCGAGAACCATGTCGCGCTGCGCCGCGAGCTCGAGGCCAAGGGGGTGCGCTTCGCCAGCGACACCGACACCGAGATCGTCGCGCACCTGATCGACGAGGCGCTGCGCGCCGGCGCCTCGCGCCTGCCCGACGCGGTGCGCGCGGCGCTCGAGCGCGTGCGCGGCGCCTATGCCATCGCGGTGCTCGCCGAAGGGGCGCCCGACGAGATCGTCGTCGCCAAGGCCGACAGCCCCCTCGTCATCGGCATCGGACAGGGCGAGATGCTCTGCGCCAGCGACATCCCGGCGCTGCTCGCGCACACGCGCGACGTCGTCTTCCTGCACGACGGCGAGGTGGCGACGCTCACGCGCGCGGGCGCCGAGATCACGACGCTCGACGGCGCGCCGGTGCAGCGCGCCCCCAGGACGATCGACTGGTCGCCCACGCAGGCCGAGAAGGGCGGCTACAAGCACTTCATGCTCAAGGAGATCCACGAGCAGCCGCGCGCCGTCGAGGACACGCTGCGCGGCCGCGTGGACCTGGGCACGGGCGACGTCGTCGGCGAGGAGATCGGCATCTCCGCGGATCTCGCCAAGAGCATCCAGCGCGTCTACTTCGTCGCGTGCGGCACGAGCGCCCACGCGGCCATGGCGGGGCGCTACTGGGTCGAGCAGCTGGCGCGCATCCCGGCGGTCGTCGAGATCGGCAGCGAGGTGCGCTACCGCGAGCCGGTCTTCGGGCCGACCGATCTGGTGGTCGCCGTCAGCCAGAGCGGCGAGACGCTCGACACGCTGGCGGCGGTCAAGACGGCCAAGGCCCGCGGCGCGACCGTGCTCGCGGTCGCGAACGTCATCGACAGCGCCATCCCGCGCGCCGCCGACGCCGCGCTCTACACGCACGCGGGGCCCGAGATCGGCGTCGCGTCGACCAAGTGCTTCACGACGCAGCTCGTGGCGATGCTGCTCCTGTCGGTGTACCTCGGACGCCGCCGCGGCACGCTCGCGCAGGAGGAGGCGCGGCGCATCCTCGACGCGCTCGCCCGCTCGCCGCAGCAGATGCGCGAGGTGCTCGGCAAGGCCGACGACGTCCGGCACCTGGCCAAGAAGTACATGCGCACCTCGCACATGCTCTTCCTCGGCCGCGGCACCGGCTTCCCCGTGGCGCTCGAGGGCGCGCTCAAGCTCAAGGAGATCTCGTACATACATGCCGAGGGCTACGCCGCCGGCGAGATGAAGCACGGCCCCATCGCGCTCATCGACGAGGACATGCCCGTCGTCGTCGTGTGCCCGCGCGACGCGCACTACGAGAAGACCTTCTCGAACATGCAGGAGGTCAAGGCGCGCGAGGGGCAGATCATCGCCGTGTCGACGGCGGGCGACGAGGACGTGCGCGCGCTGCTGGCCGGCGAGGGCGCGCCGCGCAGCAGCCGCGTGCCGAGCGCGCCGCCGCCCGAGCCCGACGTCGTCGAGATCCCCGCCGCGGCGCCGGAGGTGCTGCCGCTCCTCGAGGTCATCCCGCTGCAGCTTCTCGCGTACCACGTGGCCGACCTCAAAGGGACCGACGTCGACCAGCCGCGCAACCTCGCCAAGACGGTCACCGTCGAGTAGCGGGCGCGCCATGACACCACGGGGAACCCTGCTGGGCTGCGCCGTCGTGCTCGCGGCGTGCTCGTCGCCGGCGGCGACCTCCATCGGCGGCGCCACGGCCGGCGACGCGGGCGGCGGCGAGGGCGGCGCCGAGGCGAGCGTCTGCGGCCCGCCCGACGTCTGGTGCGACGGGACCTGCCAGCCGCAGAGCGTCGCGTACTGCGGCGCCCGGTGCACGCCGTGCGGCGCGCCGGCGTCCTCGCACGGCAGCGCCGATTGCCTCGACGGCATGTGCGTCCGCAGCTGCCAGGGCGACTACGTGCCGTGCGGCGCCGCCGGGTGCTGCGGCGCAGCCAGCTCGGGCGACGTGCTGGCGATCGCCGTCGGGGGCGACACCTCGTGCGCCGTGACGCAGCTGGGCGCGCCGCTCTGCTGGGGCGACGGCGGCTACGGACAGCTCGGCAACGGCATGACCAACACGCAGAGCAGCACGCCGGTCCCCGTCGGGCACCTGTCCAACGTCGGGTCGATTTCCGTCGGCGCCCACCACGTCTGCGCGGTGAAGGTCGGCGGCGCCGCGGCCTGCTGGGGCGACGACCAGCAGGGGCAGCTCGGCGACGGCCAGCGCACGCCCAACCCGCGGCCGGTGACGCCCTCGGGGCTCGGCACGGGCGTCGTCGCCATCGCCGCGGGCGGCGCGCACACGTGCGCGATCCTCTCGAGCGGCGGCGTGGTGTGCTGGGGCGACGACGGGTACGGGCAGCTCGGCGACGGCGCGCCGCAGGCGCAGAGCCTCGTGCCGGCCGCCGTGAGCGGGCTGTCCTCGGGCGTCGCCGCGATCGCCGCGGGCGACGCGTTCACGTGCGCGGCGACGACGACCGGCGCCGTGAAGTGCTGGGGCGACGGCAGTCACGGGCAGCTCGGCGGACCGACCTCGAGCAGCACGCCGGTCGCCGTGACGCTGCCCGCGCCGGCGACCGCCCTGGCGCTCGGCGCGCAGCACGCGTGCGCGCTCACCCCCGACGGCCGGGTGCTCTGCTGGGGCGACGACCAGGCGAACGAGCTCGGCACGGGCGCGGCGGGGAAGACGTCGGCGGCGGCGGTCGCGGTGCCGGGCCTCCCGGTCATCGTGGCCATCGCCGCGGGCGGCCAGGAGACGTGCGCGCTCGACCAGGGCGGAGCGGTCCACTGCTGGGGCGCGGATCCCGTCGGCGACGTGGGGCTCGGCCCGGCCGGGCCCGCCGTCGTCCCGTCGCTCGCGAGCGACGTCGCGGCGATCGGCGTCGTGGGCGGCCACGCGTGCGCGGTGACCTCGGGCGGCGCGCCCAAGTGCTGGGGCGGCAACGGCGCTGGCGAGCTCGGCGACGGCACGACCATCGACAGCTGGGTCCCGGTCGACGTCCAGGGGCTCTAGCGACGCCGGGTGCTATACGCTCGCCCCGATGGCGTCGGTCATCCTCGGCGACTGGACTCACCGGCGCGGCGACCCCGGCGGCGCGCGCGCGGTCCCGGCCGAGATCGACCGCCCGCGGCCGGCGGTCGCGTGGTCGTGGCGGCCCGAGCACGGCGGGCGCGTCGACCAGGTGCGCGTGGCCGCGCAGAACGTGATCGTCGCCACGATGATGCCGCGCGACCCGAGCGCGCCCGGCTGGGAGCACCCGGTGCTCTACGTGCTCGACGCGCGCACGGGCGTGGAGGTCGCGCGCCGCGTGCTGCCCGATCCGGCGCCCGTGGCGGCGATGGTCGTCGAGGGCGACTCGGTGCACGCCGTCGCGACGCGGCGCGAGGAGCCGATCTTCTGGTACGCGCTGTCGACGGGCGCCCTCGTGCCGCGCCATCGGCGGATCGTGACGCTGGCGCCGAGCACGCGGCACGAGGACGTGCTCGACGCGTGGGCGGCGCCCGACGGTGGGCTCTGGCTCGAGCTCGACGCGACCGTCGGGCCCGAGGGGCGCCGCGCGCTGGCCTACGCGTTCGCCGAGGCGGGCGGCGGGGCGCCGGCGGTCGCCGCGCACGAGGACGATCTGCCCGGCGAGGGGCCGGCGCTGGCGCGCGACGCGTGCGCCGGGGGCCACCAGCTCTTCGCCCCCATCGATGGACGCTGGGAGGGCGCCACGGACGCGGTGGCGCCGTCGATCGTGCGGCTCGATCCACTTGCGCCCTCGCCGCGCGAGCCGGACGGCTGGATGAGCGCGAACGTCGTCGGCCCCCGCGCGCACATCCACGCGGTGGGCGCCGACGGCGTCGTGTGCGCCATCGCGGCCGCCGAGGACCCGGACCGCCCCGAGCGCGCTCGCATCGAAGCGCTCGCCGTCGATCGCAGCTCCGGCGTCGTGCGCTGGCGGGCGTACGGCGATCGCGTGACGGTCAAGCCCCGCCTGGGCGACGCGGCGCGCGTGGCCCGCCGCCCCAACGGCGAGCTGCTCTTCCAGAGCCTCGCGACCGACGGAACGCCGTGCACGCCGCTCGTCTGCGCGCGGCCCGACGGGCGGCTCGACTCGATCCTGCTCGGCGCGCGCGGGCGCTGGGTGCTCGACGCGGCGCTCGGCGACCTGGTGCTCGCGCACCGCGAGACGAAGGACGGCCACGTCGACGTGGGCGGGTTCGCCATCGACCGCGAGGGGCGCCTGCTCGGCCGCCGCGCGGTGACGCGCTGGACGATCGACGCCGGCGATCTCGGCGGCGGCGCGACGGTCTACGCCGGCGCGGGGGCGATCGTCGTGCGGGGCGCGCGCTCGGTCTGCGCGCTTCGGCTGTAGCCGCTGTAGCCGCTACACGAGCGCGCGCTTCAACCGCTCGATCGCGGCCGCCAGCTCCTTGATGCTCTGCTGCTGGGCCGCCGAGCACTGCTCGATCCTGCCCGCCGCCGAGAGCAGCAGCTGCTGGCTGGCCGACTGCGCCTTGTGGCGGCCGTTGAGCTGCTGGACCATGTTCGAGATGTTCTCGATCGCGCCCGAGATCTGACGCCCGCCGCGCGCCTGCTCCTGCGACGAGCGCTCGACGTGCTGCGTGATGACGCGCATCTTCTCGGCGCTCTTCATGATGAGCTCCGAGCCGCGCGCCTGCTCGGCTGTGGCGGCGGCGATCTGCTGCACGGTCTCGGCGATGCGGCCGATGGCGTCGGTCACCTGCTTGCTGCCCTTGGCCTGCTCGACGGTCGCGCGCGCGATGGCGCGCACCATGTTCGTGCTCTTCTGCGAGCTCTCGAGGATCTTCTTGAGGGCGCGCTCGGCCTCGTTGGAGACCTCGACGCCGCGGTCGACGTTGTGCGCGCCGCGCTCGACCGCCGCGATGGCGTTCTTCGACTCCGCCTGCACGGTCTTGATGAGATCCGTGATCTCGCGCGTGCTCGCGCCGGCGCGCTCGGCCAGGTCCTTGATCTCGTCGGCGACGACGGCGAAGCCCTTGCCCTGCTCGCCCGCCTGCGCGGCGATGATGGCTGCGTTGAGCGCGAGCAGGTTCGTCTGCTCGGCCACGTCGTCGATGACGTTGACGATCTGCCCGATGGCCTCGATGCGCGACCCCAGGCTCGAGATGACCGCCACCGCCTCCTGCGAGCTCTCCTTGATGCGGTAGATCTCGCTGATCGTCTTGAGGATGGCCTCCGCGCCCTTCTCGGCGTCGAGCGCCACCTCCTCGGACAGGCGCGCCGTCTCGTTGGCGTTGCTCTGCACCTGGTCGATCGAGACGTCCATCTCGTTCATCGAGCTCGACGTCTCTTCGGCCGTGAGCGACAGCGCGTCGACGTTCTTGGCGACCTCCTTGATCGAGTACGCCATCTCCTCGATCGAGCTCACCGTCTCGCGCACGCTGCCGGCGAGCTCGCCGACGTTCTCGGCCACCTCGTCGTTGGTCGCCGTCATCTCGAGGATCGACGACGACGACTCCTCGGCGCTCTGGGTGAGCGCCTCGAGGTGCGTCGCGATGTCGTTGACCGCGCCGGTCAGGTCCTTGAGCAGGCGCGACGTCTCGGTCGTGGCGGCGACCTGGAGCCGGACGTTCTCCTCGAGGCGGCCGGCGATCGGCTCGAGGGCGCGCTCGTAGGCGTCGATCTGCTCGCGGCGAGCCCCGAGCTCGCCCCGGTCCCTGCGTCGCTCCTCGGCGAGCGCGACGAGCGCCTCGTACACGCGCAGCGCCTCGGGGCTCGCCTGCGGCGGGATGCTCGGCTTCTCGCCCGCCGCCACGCGCCTCGCCGCCTCGACGAGGCCGGCCAGCGACTGCGGCGCGCCCGCGCCGGCCCCCGCGAACACGATCGCGATGGCGCTCACGGCCGCGACGACGAAGATGTAGGTCGCCGCCTCCTTGGCGACGTAGGTCATCCCCACCCCGACCGCCAGGACGAGGAGCACACCGGTGATCTGCTTCGATGACAGCGTCATCGCACGAGGGCCCTGGCCCGCGACGTTACCGGGGCGGGCGCGCCGGAGGCAAGGAATCCTCGCCGCCCGGCTGAGGCGTCCCTACGTTCCCGTCGTGAGCGCAAGTCCCAGGTCTGTCCATCGGGGCCCCGGCCCCGATGGGGTCTCCCCCATCCCCCCCGCCCCGCCCGCCGGGCCGCGCGCCAGCGCGCGCGTGCACCTTCGCTTCGAGGACGTCACCCAGGACGGCAGGCTCGTGCTCGAGGCGCTGCCCAACGCGCTCGGGCCGACGGTGTGGCGCGGCATCCTGGCCAGGGACCCGGCGACCGCGGCGCTGCTCGGGCACGGGATCGTCCCCATCCTGTCGCGCTTCGTGCTCGAGGGGGCGCCCGGGCCGTTCTCGGCCAACCTGCCCGTCGAGGCGGAGGGGACCTGCCGGCTGGCCCGCGCCGACGACGGGCACCTGATGCTCGACATGTGGGCGGACCTGCACGGCGTCATCGGCAGGACGTACCCCGGCCCGACGGCCGACCCGCGGACGGGCGAGCGGGCGCTCGCGGGGCGCGTGTTCGCCGAGCACGTGCTCACGCGGCCGTTCGCGCCGCCGGGCGAGCGGCGCGTCACGCGGCTCGACGTCCCGGGCGCGCCGCCCATCACCGAGACGCGGCCGGCGCCGCCGCCGCACGAGGCCATCGCGAGCGTGCCGCCGGGGGCGATGCCCCTCGAGCCGGTCAGGAGCGCCGATCCCGTGCCGCTCGTACTCGGGCTGGTGCACACCGACAGCAACATGCACGTCAACTCGCTCGTGTACCTGCGCGCCTTCGAGGAGGCGGCGCTGCGGCGGCTCGCGGCGCTCGGGCGGGGCTCGATGCTGCTCGCGCGGACGATCGACATCGCCTACCGCAAGCCGTGCTTCGCGGGGCAGACGATGCGCATCGTGCAGCAGGCGTTCGAGCACGAGGGGCGGCTCGGCGTGGCGGCGGTGCTCGTCGAGGAGCAGCACGCGACCGACCCGGCGGCGCTGGCGCGCGTCCGGCCGCACGTCTCGGCGCGGATGACGTTCGAGGCGTAGCGCGCTCGGAACGTCCCGTTCACTCCCGGAGCTCACCCCACCCCAGGAGAGACGCGCAGCCGATGCCCTTGGGAAACCAACCGGCCGCTCTCCGCGAGCTCCACCCCGGCGGCCCGGAGGCGATCGAGCGAGGTCCGGATGGCGACGGGGCTCTCGTCCACCCCGACGAAGGCGCGGCCGGTCCGGTGGGCGGCGGCGAGCGTCGTTCCGCTGCCGGCGTACGGATCGAGCACCAGGTCGCCCTCGTCCGAGAGTGCGAGCACCAGCCGCTCGAGCAGCGCCTCGGGCTTCTGCGACGGGTACCCGGTGCGCTCGCGGGCGATGGGCGCGATGACCCCGATCTCCCACACGTCGCCCATCGGCACGCCGGCGGTGGGCTCCTCGGTCGACGACGACCGCGTGCGCCGTCCGTCGCGATCGAAGACGGCGCGCTGCTTGCGCGTGCCCCAGGTGGCGAGTGTCGAGGCGGCGAGCGGCTCGTAGGGCTGGTTCCAGCGCGGCGCGGCGTCCGGATCCTTGCGCCAGCGCAGCAGCACGTCGTGCACGCGCTGGAAGTTCGGGGTCTTGCTGGGCCAGCGCCGGTAGCGCCAGACGATCTCGCTCGCGAACGCCTCGGGGCCGAAGATCTCGTCGCCGAGCACGCGCACGTAGTGGCTCGTCTTGGGGTCGACGTGCACGACGACGCAGCCGTGCGGCGCCAGCAGCGCGCGGACGGCGGCCAGGCGGGCGCCGAGCGCCTCGAGGTAGGCCGGCAGGTCGGCCCAGCGGTCGTCGAAGGCGTGGACGCGCGTTCGCGGCGCCTTCTTCAGCCCCGGACGCGCGACGCTCGCGTTTCGCACGACCGCCAGGTGCTCGCGGTTCGTGAAGAACGGCGGGTCGAGGTACGCGAGCGTGACGGCCTCGGCGTGCGTCGCCGCGAGCGCGCGCAGGACGCGCAGGTTGTCCCCCTCGAGCAGGCAGCTCGCGCCCTCGGCCGTCGACCACGCGCGGCTCGGTCCCGAAAAGCTCGCCTCACCGCCGTCCGGCGCGGCGAGCGCGCGGTCCTTGCCGTCCCAGCAGAGCTTCACGCGTCGCTGCATCGATCCGATCGTACCGGGCGCCCCGGTGCCGGCGCCACTTCCCGACCTGTGGCATCCTCTGCGACGTGAGCACCGTGAGCACCGCGAGCCCCCCGCACGGCTACCTTCACGGCTACCGGCCCGAAGAGCGCGAGCGGCTGCACCGGCAGGCGCGCTTCCTCGAGCCGATGGTGCACGACCGGCTGCCGTTCCGCCGCCGCCGGCGGCTGCTCGAGGTGGGCTGCGGCGTCGGCGCGCAGACCGAGATCCTGCTCCGGCACTTCCCGGAGCTGCACGTCACCGGCATCGACATCAACGACGAGCAGCTCGCCGAGGCGCGCCGCTTCCTGGCGACCGTCCCCTGGGCGACCGGCCGCTACGAAATCCGCAAGATGGACGCCCAGAAGCTCGAGTTCGACCCGGAGAGCTTCGACGCCGCGTTCCTCTGCTGGGTGCTCGAGCACGTCCCGACGATTCGTGACGAGGATGGCTCCGCCACCTCGGGGCCCGCGCGCGTGCTCGGCGAGGTGCGCCGCGTGCTCGCGCCCGGCGCGCCCATCGTGTGCAGCGAGGTGCTCAACGCGACCTTCTTCATCGACCCGTACAGCCCCGACACGCTGCGCTACTGGATGGCGTTCAACGACCACCAGATCGCGCTCGGGGGCGACCCGTTCGTGGGCGCGAAGCTCGGCAATCTCCTGTCGTCGGTGGGCTTCCGCGACGTCGTGACCGACGTGAAGACGTTCCACCTCGACAACCGCGCGCCGGGCGAGCGCGCGGAGTTCATCGCGTACTGGACGGACCTGCTGCTGTCGGGGGCTCCCGCGCTGCTCGAGGCGGGCAAGGTCTCGCAGGACGTCGTCGACGGCATGACGCGCGAGCTCGACCGCGTGGCGCGCGACCCGAACAGCGTCTTCTTCTACTCGTTCATCCAGGCCCGCGCCCGGGCGTGGTGAGGCGGGGGCGCGGCGCGCCGAGCCGGCGGGTCGTCCGCGAGAGCCGGGGTGTCGGCCAGGAGAGCCGGAGGCCCGGCCAGGACGGCCAGGAGGCCGGCCGCGAGAGACGACGTCCCGGCGAGGAGAGCCAGGCCTCCGGCCGAGAGAGCCAGGGGCATGGCTCGGAGATCGGGGGCGATGGCCTGGATGGCCAGTGGGATGGCCGAGCGAGACGGCGGGGTCGCCACGCTGGCCGACATGGTGGCCGAGCGAGACGGGGCGATGGCTGAATGAGCCGGGGCGGTGGCCGTGACAGCCAGGGCGATGGCTGCGAGAGCCAGGGCAATGGCGGAGAGAGCCAGGGCGGTGGCCGTCGGAGATGCGGTCATGGCTGCGTGAGCCACCCGCACGGCCAGGACGGCCGAGGCCCTGGCCGAGAGAGGCGAGACCCTCGCCGTCGGAGGGAGGGAGACGGCTCGAGGAGAGGCCGCCATGGCTGCTGCAGCGAACGCGGGAGCTCTCACGGCCCCGAGGCGATCTCTCACGGCCGTCGTCATGGCGCGCACGGCCGCGTCGACGGTCATTGGAGCGACGCCTACCTCCTCGAGTGCGATCGGGATCCCCGTGGCGGCGATCGCGACGGCTGCGACAGCCGTCGCGAAGGCGGTCACGACCATCGCGCGCGCCGATGCAGCCGTCGCGAAGGCCGTTACGGCCATCGAGACGACTGTCCCTCTCCTCACGATGGCTGCCCTGGCAGTCGCGTCGTCCGTTCCAGTCGACGCGATCGCCGTATCGGCCAACGCGATGGCTCTCGCGGCCAACCCGACGGCCCTCGACTCCATCGCGCCTCGCGTCGCAGCCATCGGGCCCGCTCTCGTCTCGCCCGCGATCGTCGTTCGCGCCGTCCGCGTAGCCGGACCTGCTCGTGGTGGCGGGGTCCAGCCGGGCACGCGGCCACGGCGAGCGCTGCGCAGGACTCGTCACGCCTTCGTTCTGGCGACCGGTCCCGTCCGGGCGTGCGTGGCCCTCAGGTAATCGGCGGGGGCCAGCACGATCTGCGTCCCTCGCGCGCCGGCCGACACGCTCACGACGTCGAACAGCTCGATCGTCTCGTCGACGAACGTCGGGTACTCCTTCTTGCACGCGAGGGCCGTCACGCCGCCGCGCACGTACCCGGTGAGGGGCTGCACTTCCTTCAGCGGCACCGTGTCGCACTTCCGGTCGCCCGAGAGCTTCGCGAGCGCCTTGAGGTCGAGCTCCGCGTTCCCCGGCACCACGGCGAGCAACACGCCGGTGCGATCGCCGCGCCCGACCAGCGTCTTGAACACCTGCTCGGGCGGCAGGCCCACCCGGCGCGCCACCTCCTCGGCCGGCAGGTGCTCGTCGCCGGGATCGTAGTCGCGGAGCTCGTAGCGGATGCCGAGCTTGTCCAGCAGGCGCGCGGCGTTGGTCTTCATCTCGGGCGCTCGCGCCACCAGGGGTAGCACGTGCTATGCGTGGGCGGCGTCATGGTCGCCTCGTCCAAGCCGCGCGTCTTCTCGGGCATCCAGCCGACGGGTCAGCTGCACATCGGAAACTGGCTGGGGGCCGTGCGCACGTGGGCCGGGCAGGTCGCCGCGCAGCGCGAGGACCTCTTCTTCTGCGTCGTCGACGCGCACGCCATCACGCTCGAGTACGACCCGGACGAGCTGCGGCGCAACATCGTCGAGATGGCGCGCGACCTCATCGCGTGCGGGCTCGATCCGGAGCGCTGCACGCTCTTCGTGCAGAGCGACGTGCGCGAGCACACCGAGCTCGCCTGGTACCTCGGGGGCGTCACGCCGCTCGGAGACCTCTACCGGATGACCCAGTTCAAGGACAAGAGCGAGGGGCGCGAGCACGTGCTGTCGGCCCTGCTCACGTACCCGGTGCTCATGAGCGCCGACATACTCCTCTACAAGGCCACGATCGTCCCGGTGGGCGAGGACCAGGTGCAGCACCTCGAGCTCGCGCGCGAGACGGCGCGCCGCTTCAACCACCGCTTCGGCGAGACCTTCCCCGAGCCGCAGCCGCGCCTGTCGCACGCCCCGCGCATCATGGGGCTCGACGGGCAGTCGAAGATGAGCAAGTCCAAGGGGAACACCATCGGGCTGTTCGAGGACAAGGACGCGTTCTGGAACAAGCTGCGCGGCGCGTTCACCGATCCGCAGCGCCTGCGCCGCAGCGATCCGGGGCGCCCGGAGGTCTGCAACATCTACACGATGCACAAGGCCATCTCGACGCCCGAGCAGGTCGACCTCACCTACAGGGAGTGCACGAGCGCGCAGCGCGGGTGCATCGACTGCAAGAAGATCCTGATGGAGAGCTTCGAGCGCGAGCTCGTCCCGCTGCGCACCAAGCGCGCCGAGATCGACGCGCGCCCCGAGCTCGTTCGCGATGCGCTCTGCGATGGGGCGGCGAAGGCGCGGCGGATCGCCGAGGAGACGGCGGCCGACGTGCGCGAGCGCATGGGGCTCGGCAGCAGTGCGGCGGCTCGCTAGCGCGCTGCTCGTCGCGGTCGCGGGCGCGGCGGCCGGAGGGTGCAGCCACCCGCCGCCGGACGCGACGCCCGACGGCGCGGTGCGTCTCTTCCTCGACGACATGGAGGAAGCCGAGGACGACCCGCGCGTGATGCGCAGCGCGTACGACCTGCTCGGCCCGGCGGCCAGGGCGAACCTGCAGGACCGCGCCCATCGAACGAGCGAGCTTCAGGGGCGGCAGGTGCAGCCGTGGGAGATGCTCGCGTCGGGCCGGTTCGGGCTCGCGTTCCGCCCCAAGGCGCTGCGCGCGACCATCGTCGGCGACCGCGCGACGGTCGACGTCACGGGCGCCGATCCCTCGCACGAGCACGCGAGCGTCGTGTGCGTGCGCGAGGCGGGCGGCTGGCGCATCGAGCCGGGGCTGCCCGAGCCCTGACGTAGGAGGCGCCCGCACGTGGATCGGCGGGTCACCCAGCCTGCCGGCCAAAGCGGCCCCGGGGTGTGCGGGCGCTGCGGGAAATGCAGCCCGGGTGCGCGTCCCGCGTGTGGATCGGGCCTTGCTCCACCACGGCGTCGTGCGCGGTCTGCAGTGGTGGAGGTCCTCGACCGTGTCGCTCGGCGATCCCGATGCGGTGGTCTGGACCGACACGCGCACGGTGCGGCGGGCCCGGGCGGTGCGCGCGGCGAAGGTCGCCCTCGCCGTGGCGATCGCCGCGCTCCTGGGGACGGTCGTGGGGCTCGGGGTCTGCGGGGCGAAATCGGCCGAGGGGGCGCCGGTGCACGGGCAGGTCGGCTGATCGCGGTCGGGGATTTGCCCCGGCGCGAGATCGGGGCATAGAGGTGGGCGCATGCCTCCCAGGTCGCTCGCCCGCCCCGGCGCCGTTCTCGGCGTGGCCGCCGTTCTTTCGTGCTCCGGCGCGAGCCTCGCGTCTCCGCCCATCCCGCCGGTCGCGACCATCCCCATTCCGCCGCTGGCGGTGCCCGCACCCGCACCCGCGCCCGCGCCCGCGCCCGCGCCCGCGCCCGCACCCGCACCCGCACCCGCACCCGCGCCTGCGTCCGCGTCCGCGTCCGCGCCCGTGCCCGCGCACGCGCCCGAACCCTCGTCCTCACCCGCGCTCGCGCTCGCGACGACGACCGACGCGTCGCGCGGGGCACCGGAGGCGATGCCGAGCGCGGTCTCGTCCGAGCCCCCGCCGGCCGCCCACGTCGTCCTCGTCGACGAGGGCCCGTTCCGCTCCACGCGCATGCGCGCGCGAGAGGCCAGGGAGACCACCCATCACGCCCACCGGCGCGGGCGCCACGGCCGCCCCTACCACCCCGCCCCCGGCATCGTCGTCGACGTGCTCGAGGCGCCGGGCGGCGCCGTCGTCCCCGATCTGCAGCGCGCCGCGCGCAACCTCGGCTACTGGCCCTTCCGGCACTGCTACGAGGAGGGGCTGCGCCGCGATCAGTCCCTCTCGGGCAAGATCGCGCTGGACGTCCAGGTCGCGCCGGACGGCTCGGTCGACGACGCATCGGTCGCCGGCGCCACGCTGCGCGACCCGAGCGTCGTGCTGTGCGTGGCGCGCGAGGCGCGGCACCTGGCGCTCCCGGGCCGCGCATCGCCGAGCACCGCGAGGGTGGACGTCACCCTCGTGACGGGCGACGAGCCCGTGCCCGTCCCGCGCCCGGCGCCGCACGCCGAGCGCCTGCGAGACGCGCTGCGGGCCTCGTGGCCGGCGGTCGAGCAGTGCTACGCGGCCGCGCTGCCGAGGCAGCCCGACGCCGGCGGCCGGATGGAGCTGCGCTTCGTCGTGCGGCGCGACGGCACGATCGACGACGTCGACGAGGGCGACACGCGCTTCGCCGACCCCGACGTCACCCGGTGCGTGCTCGGCGCGTATCGCGGCGTCACCCTGCCGGCCCGTCGCGGGCACACGACCCGGTTCGTCTACGGGCTGCACTTCGAGGCGAGCCCCGCTCAAAATGTCTCGCCCACGGCGAAGTAGCCCGCGATCGGCAGCGCGTCGGGCGACCAGGCGACGTCGCCGCGCACGACGAACGCCTTGCCCTGCTGCAGGCGCAGGCCGAGGCCCGTGCCCCACTTGATGCCGAGCCCCGTTCCGTCGAGCGCGGGCTGCGACTTCCAGTCGGCCCAGAGCCGCCCCGCGTCGAAGAAGGTGACGAGGGCGAGCTCCCACGGCTTGCGGACGGCTTCGAAGTGCAGCATGTCGATGCGCGCCTCGAGGTTGCCGAGCACCTTGATCTTGCCGTAGTAGCGCTGCGCCGGAACGCCGCGCACGCCCGCCGTGCCGCCGATGGCGTACGTGTCCTCGTACTCGGCCAGCTGGTAGAACGGCGGGTTGCCGAAGAGCAGGTCCGCCAGGCCGCGCACCGCGAGCACCACGCGCGATCCAATCGGCTCGTACGCGCGCGCGACCGCGAGCACCTCGCCGTAGGCGTACGGCACGAAGCTCCCGAGCGCCGGCGAGATGCGCAGGTCGAGCTGCTCCCAGGTGCCGCGCCGGGGCACCACCTCGTCGTCGCGGTCGTCGTAGCCGACCGACTCCTGGACGATGGCCACCGCGTGGTCGGCCGCGCTCCCGAGCAGCGAGCGAACCTCGGGGGAGCCGACGGCCATGTCGCGCGCGAGCAGCGTGCTCGGGGGCACGTCGAGCATGTCGACGGTGAAGGTGCCGCCCGCGATCGCGTAGAGATGCTCGGCCAGCGCGATGCGCCCGTACATCTCGATCATCGGGTGCGTGCGCTGGTACACGTAGCGGAGCGAGTCGTAGTCGACCGGCGTCGGCGTGGCGTTGCCGAGGCCGTAGTACTCCACCGAGTTCTCCTGGGTGTAGGCGATGCGCCCGTCGAAGCGCAGCTTGCCGCCGAGCAGCCCGGGCACGATGAGCTGCAGCCAGTGGTCCTGGTACGGCACGCCGAAGCTCGGCGACGCCCGGAACGTCAGGAACGCGCTGCCGACGACCCGCCACTCCCAGCGGTGCTCGTCGCCGGGCGCGTAGCGCGTGATCGCCCCGACGGCGCCGCCGCCGAAGCCGATGTCGCTGTCGCCGCCGACGATGGGCAGGCCGTCGATCTCGGTGCGCCCGTCCGTCGAGGTCGTCGTGTCGGACGGGGCGGCGCGCGCCGCACGCGTGGCGAGCACGACTGCCATCGCCACGAGCGGCGCGAACCGACGCATCTCGCCGGCAGGTGGGGCAATCGCCACGCCGCCGGCGGCCCCTGCGGCTCAGGCGTGGCGGCCGCCGAGCGGACACGCCCCCGTGCGCGTCAGCGGCAGCCGAGCGCGGTCGATCGCGCGCGTGCCCTGTCCGCCGTCAGCGACCGCGGCCTGGCATGGCCCCAGCGGTCGAGCACGGCGCGGTATGCCTTGCACGCGCCCGCCGTGTCGCCCTGCTGCTCGAGCGCCGTGCCGAGCTCGAGCCAGGCGCGCACGTACGCGACCGGCTCCTCGAGCTGCGTGCACGTGCTCACCGCGTGGCGCAGGGCGACGACCGCGTCCGCCGTCCGGCCGGCCAGGAGGTACGCGTGCCCGACGTCGGCCATCCCGGGGTAGTAGGGCGTGAACGGCGGCAGCGGCTCGTACTCGCCTCGCGCGGCCAGCGCCGCCTTCGCGTCCTCGGCGGTGGTCGCCGTCGATGCCCAGCCGGCGAGCCACAGCAGGCCCACGAAGGCGGGCCCCGTCTTGGCGCGCCACGCGCGCAGCCACTCCCGCCGCCGATCGGACAGCTGCGTCTGCGAGATCGCCCCGACCCGTGCGAGCGCGCCGAGCATCTCGGGCACCGGGTCCATCCGGATCGACGTGTCGTCCACGCGGTGCGGCGGCGTCCACGCGTCCCTTCGCGCGAGGTACGCCTGCGCGACGTCGCGCACGCGGTCGGCGCGGCCGGTCTCCTCGGCGATGCGAAGCAGCAGCGCGGCCGTCTCGGCGTGCGCCTGCGCGCCCGGCTCGGCGGCCGCCTTCGCCTCTGCGCCCTCGACGTTCTTCTGCGCCGACGCGAAGTCGCCCGACACGAGGTCGAGCAGCGCGCGGTCGATGCCTGCGCGCAGCTCGCGCCGATCGGCGTCGAGGCGCGCCCACTTCTGCTCGAGCGCCGCCCGCACCGAGTCGGGCGGCTTGCCCTCGGCCGCGAGCGCGCGGGCGAGGTAGAGGTAGGCGAACCAGTCGTCCGGATCGCGGCTCAGCCACTGGCGCACGTCGGCCTCCTCGGCGCCGCAGCGGCCGCTCTGCTCGTCGAGCTCCGCGCTGTACCAGAGCGGCTCGGTCGCCGTCGGCGAGGCGGAAAGCGCCTTCTGGATGGCGTCGCGCGCGTCGTCGAAGCGCCCGACGTAGGCGAGGCAGCCGGCCCTGCTCGACCACGCCTGGACGAACCGGGGATCGATGGCGATCGCGGCGTCGAACGCGTCGACGGCCGCGGCGATGTCGCCCCGATCGTAGCGGACGCTCCCGAGGAAGTAGGCGATCTCGGCGTCGAGCGGGTAGCGCGCGCGCAGCTGCGCGAGGCGGTGCTCGCACTCGAGCGGATCGCTCGGCTCGCGCTGCAGGTACGGCTCGAGGGCGTCGAGCAGCGCGGCGTCGCGCTCGCTCAGCGTCGCGCGATGGACCAGGGCCTGGAGGAACGTGGATCGCACGCGCCCCTCGTCGATGCTCTCGATCGAGCGGGCGAAGGCGAGCCGCAGGTACGCCGCGCCCATCGTGGGATCGAGCTCGACGGCCGTCTCCAGCGCCTTCATCGCGGCGTTCCAGTCGGCGTCGCGGAAGCTCCGCTGGTAGTCTCGAAACTCCGCGACCGCCGCGGGCACCGGCGACGTCGGCGGCGGCAGATCGGTCACCGCCGTCGCCGCCGGCGGCGCGACGGCCGCCGCCCGCGGGGGCTGCGGCCGGCGGGTCAGCCTCGCGGAGACGAGCGCGGTGACGGCCGCCGCGACCATGACGCCCACGGCGACGGTCGCCGGCCGTCGCAGCCTGGGAGCCACCGGGGGCTTGTGGCTCGAGAGCGTCCTCGCGCTGTCGAGCGGCGGGGTGTGCACCTCGGTCGGCGGCGGGAGCGCCCCCGGCGGCGGCGCCGGGTCCGTCTTCGTCGTCGCCGCCGGCACGTCGACCCAGCTGCGCCGCGAAGACGACGCCAGCCCCTCGAGCGCGGTCACGACGAACTCCATCGCCTCGAAGCGCTGCGAGGGCGTCTTGGCGAGCGTCTTCATGACCGCCGCGTCGACGATCGACGGGAGCATCTCGACGCGCGCCGACGGCGGCTCGGGCATCCGGTCGAGGATGGCGAGCACGAGCTGGAAGCCCTCGACCCCCTTCGGCCACGGGAGCTGACCGGTCAACAGCTCGTAGGTCGTGACGCCCCACGCGAACTGATCGGCCCGGCCGTCCACCGGATCGCCGCGCAGCTGCTCGGGCGACAGGTACCAGGGCGTGCCGACGACCGCGCCTTGGAGGGACTGCGACTTGACGTCGTCGGCCCCACCGACCGATTGCACGTCGACGACGACGCGCTTGGCGATCCCGAAGTCGAGCACCTTCACCACGCCGTCGGCGCGGACCATGATGTTCTCGGGCTTGACGTCGCGGTGCACCAGGCCGCGCTCGTGCGCCGCGCCGAGCGCCCGCGCCGCGTCGACCATCCAGCGCAGCTTCACGTCCCACGCGACGCCCGGATCGCCCACGTAGCTGCGCAGGCTCTTGCCGACGACCAGCTCCATCGCGATGAACAGCTCGCCGTCGGCCTCGCCGACGTCGAACACCGAGACGGCGTTGGGGTGGTCGAGGGCGGCTGCGGCCCGCGCCTCGCGCAGCACGCGCCCGTGCGCGTCGTGCGCGGCGTTCGGATCGGTGCTCGAGTCGATCCTCAGCACCTTCAGCGCGACGCCGCGGTGCAGCCGCGGATCGTGCGCGCGATACACGCGCGCCATCCCGCCTTCGCCGAGCGGCTCCTCGATGACGTACCGATCGAAACGGTCCCCCGGGCTCAGAGGCATGGACGCCGGTCGTAGGCTATCGCGCTCCCACGCGCGCCGCGACCTCCGGCCGCCGCCATTCGCGCAGGTCCTGCGTCGCCGCGAGCGCCGGCACGTTGTCTCTGGGGGTCGCGTATTCGAGGCGCAGGTTGTCGTCGGTGGACACGAGGTCGCTGCGGCGCACGCCGAAGCGGGCGCACACGTCGTCGATGAACGCGTCCATCGTGTCGTCGGCGAGCACCAGGTCGTCGAGGCTCGCGGCGGACGTCGGAGTTGCGGCCGCTCCCCTTGCGGGGCGTGCGGCGGACGTCGGAGTTGCGGCCGCTCCCCTTGCGGGGCGTGCGGCCGGCCTTGGATGCGCCCGCAGCGGCGCCTGGCTCAGCTCGAGCAACCCCTGACCGCGCACGAAGAACGCGGCGTGGGCGAACACGGCCCGCGCGGTCGCCATCTGGCTGGCGATCTCCAGCAGCGTCGTGTGGTGCAGCTGGATCCACTGCGACAGCACGCCCCCCTCGCTCAGCTTGCGCGCGGCCACCTCGTAGAACTCGCGGTTGTAGAGGTTCGCGGCGCCTGCGAACCAGATGCTGGTCAGCTCGATCGTCACGAGGTCGTAGGTGCCCGGCTCGACGAGCAGCAGGTTGCGCCCGTCTTCGTAGCGCACGAAAACGCGCGGATCGTCGAAGACGCCGCCGTTGACGCCCCGGAAGAAGCGGCGCGCGGCCTCGACGATGCCGGGCGAAAGCTCGGCCACGTCGATGCGCTCGAAGGGGTAGGTGGCGAGCTCGCCGAGGGTCGTGCCCGTGCCGACGCCGACGACGAGCGCGCGGCCGTAGCGCGGCGCGAACATCGCCGGCACGTCGGCGAACGCCTTCTGCGGCGTCATCTGCCAGCCCGTGTCGCCCTGGTACTTGCCGTTGGTCCAGAGCGTGTCGATGCCGCCGGCGCGCGTGACGGTGACCACGCCCCCGTGCACGTCCTCGTCGATCCAGACGACGTCCCCCTGCTCGCGCTGTCGCTCGAAGTACACGTTGGTGCCGCTGGCGAGGCGCGCGAGGTCCCAGCGCGGCAGCGCCACGACGAGCAGCCCCGTCGCGGCCGCGACGACCGCCGTCCAGCGCCGCTCGGGGGCGGGCACGGCGAGCGCGGCGAGGCCGTAGGCGACGGCGATGGCGCCGCACGCCCGCTGCGATCCCAGCAGCGGCACCAGCACGAAGCCGCCGAGGATCGATCCCGCGATCGACGCGATCGTGTTGACGGCCGTCGCCTGCCCGATGCGCGCTCCGCGGTCCTCGCCGTCCGCGAGCGCGGCGAGGACGACCGGGAACGTCGTCCCCATGCACAGGGCCGGGACGCCGATGGCGATCGCCGCGGCGACGCCGCGCACCACCTCGCGCTGCCAGAACGCCGGCAGCAGCGGCCCCGCCGCGACGAAGAGGTCCGGCAGCCGGTCCCACACGGGCATCGTCGCGGCCAGCGACAGGCCGCCGAGCGCGAGGCTGCCGGGCAGCGCCAGGGCGCCGAGGCGGCCGACGAGCACGCGCGAGAGCGCGGCGCCGCCCGCCAGCGCGACGAGGAAGACGGCCAGCACGAGGCCGAACACGTAGACGCTGGTCCCGTCGACGAGCGCGAGCAGGTGCACGAAGACGACCTCGCTCGAGAACACGAGGAGGCCGGACGCCGCCGAGGCGATCATCGCGCCCGTGGCGTGGCGCGCGGCGGCGGGGCGGGCGGGCGCGTCGGCCTCCGCGACGGCGGCGCGCCGGGGGCCGTCGCCCGCTCGCCCCAGCAGCATCGCCGCGACGCCGATGGCGGCGCTCGCGCACGCCCCCGCGCGGAGGCTCCCCGCCAGCCCGAGCGCCGGCACGACGGCGTACACGCCGAGCAGCGAGCCGAGCGCGCCGCCCGCGGTGTTCGCGCCGTAGAGCACCGCGACGCGGCGGTCGCCCCCCTCGGCGGCGCCCGCGACGCGCGCCACGAGCGGCAGCGTCGCGCCCATCGCCAGCGTCGGCAGCAGCACGACGGCCCCGGCGAGCGCCCCCCGCATCAGCTCGAGCGCCGCCGGCGACGCCGTGCCCGCCGCCAACGCGACGTAGGCGCGCGCCACGGCGGCGAACAGCCACGGCGCGGCGGCGCACGCGGCCCCGACCGCCAGCTCGAGCGCGCCGTACACGAGCAGCGGACGCGCGACGCGGCGATCGGCGCGGGCGGCGAGCGCCGCCCCGAGCGCCAGGCCCGCCATGAACGCCACGAGCACGGCGCTCGACGCCTGCGCCGTCGCGCCGAAGGCGAGCGACAGGTACTTGAAGAAGACGACCTCGTCGACGAGCGCGACGGCGCCCGACGCGAAGTAGAGGAGCGTCAGCACCCGGAACGTCGTGCGCGCGCGCGGCCCCACGGGAACCTCATCGGGAGCGCGCATCGTATGATAACCTCGCCCGGGTGAGCGAGGCGCTCGTCGGCGAGACGGTCGACACCCGCTACGAGCTACGCCGGCTCATCGCGCGCGGGGGAATGGGCCTGGTCTTCGAGGCGCGCCACAAGTTCACGCGGCGCACCGTCGCGCTCAAGCTCCTGCCCGACGAGCTGCGCTCTCACAAGGAGGCGCGCGGCCGACTCCTGCGCGAGGCGCACGCGCTCACCACGGTGCGCCACCCCGGCTTCGTCGAGGTGCTCGACGCCGGCGTGTGCGGCCAGAACGGTCCGTACGTCGTCATGGAGATGCTCGACGGCCGCACGCTCGACGGCATCCTCGCCGCGCGGCGCCGCCTCTCGCTCCACGACGCGGTCCAGATCGGCCGTCAGGTCTGCGACGCCATCGCCCACGCCAACGCGCGCGGCGTCGTGCACCGCGACCTCAAGCCGAGCAACCTGTTCGTCGCGCGCAACGAGATCGGCGAGGAGACGGTGAAGATCATCGACCTCGGCGTCGCCGCCGTCGCCGAGGAGCAGCTCGAGCACCGCGATCACAAGCTCACGCAGGCGCGCGAGGTGCTGGGCACGCCGGAGTACATGGCCCCCGAGCAGCTGTGGGGACGCGAGATGGACGCCCGGACCGACGTCTACGCCATCGGCATGTCGCTGTTCGAGTGCCTGACGGGCGAGGTGCCCTACGCCGGCAGCTATCCCGAGGTGCTCGTGCAGGTCTCGAACGCCACGGCGCCGCCCGACGTGCGCGACAAGCGCCCCGACGTGCCGCCCGCGCTGGCCGTGGTGCTCGAGACGGCGCTCGAGAAGGAGGCGAGCGCGCGCTTCCAGAGCGCGTCGGAGCTCGGCCGCGCGCTCGTCGCCGCCAGCGGGCTGGCGCCGGGCCGCTCGTCGCTCCTGTCGCCCGACGCGACCGAGCAGCCGGAGGACGACGAGCCGGAGCGCGCCATCCGCCTCGTCAAGAAGAAGGCGCCTCGCGTCGACGAGGACCGCCCGAGCGGGCCCGCTGCAGCGTCGCGCCGCCAGCACGTCCGCGCGCCCTACGTCACGCCCGTCGTCCTGCTCACCTCGACGGGCAGCGAGATCGAGGCGCGCAGCGAGGAGATCAGCGAGGAGGGGATGCTCGTCGTCTCGCCGCTGCCGCTGGCGCTCGGGGCCCCGCTGCGCGCGCGCTTCGCGAGCCCGGTGACCGGCGCGATCGACGTCGTCGACGCCTCGGTCCGCTGGACGCGCGAGGGCCGCGGCCGCTGGGCCATGGGGCTCGAGTTCACCCAGGCGCCCGCGCAGCTGCGCACGCTGGTCGCCGAGTACATCGCGACGCTGCCGTCGGCGCACGGCTGAGCGATGCCGCGCGCGCGCACGGTGGCCTACCGCATCCTCGTCGCGCACCTGCTCGCGTACCCGGTGGCGACGGCCTGGGCGCTCGGGTCGATCCCGGTGATCGTCGTCGGAATCGCCGCGAGCTCCGGGATCCTGGTCGACGACCAGGTCATCGCGCACCGCGTGCTGCTGCGCGTCGTGTGGCCGGCGCTGGGATCGTTCGTGCTCGTGCACCTGGCCGGCGTCGTGTGGGCGCTCGGCCGCGACGAGCGGCGGGCGCGGCGCACGTTCATCGGCGCGATGGCGCTGCTCGGCGGCGTCGCCCTGGTGGGGGGCGGCGCGTCGTGGGTGTGGCTGATCACGCGGTGAGCGGTCGCCGGATCAGAGCGCGTCGGCGCAGCAGCGCACGCCCGTCTGCAGCTCGCTGAAGTGCTCGCCGTGCGCGGTCGTCGCCGGCCGGCAGCGCTCGCGCGCCGCCATCCACCAGCCGCCCTTGAGCGCCGATCGGTACGGCCCCGGCGTCCTGTCGCGCCAGACCCACTCGTCGACGTTGCCGCTCATGTTGCGCACGCCGAAGGGGCTGACGCACCGGTCGAGCTTCGCCGACGGCTGGCGCTGATCACGCAGCTTGCCCGTCTTCGGGTCGACGAGGTCGCCGCGGTCGAAGTTGCACGCGCCCGGATCGCGCTCGTAACCCGTGGGGTAGGGCAGCATCCGCTCGCCCTCGCAGGCGAGCTCCCACTCCGTCTCCATGCAGAGGCGCTTGCCCTGCTGCGCGCAGAGGGCGCGCGCCTGCGTCCAGGACGCGTCGCCCATGGGCAGCGACTCGCCGGGGGCCGTGTACTCGTCGCGGTCGATGCAGAAGCGCTCGTGCACGCGCCGTCCCACGCACCGGCTCTCGGCGAAGCGCGCGCAGCGGGCGAGCGGGTTGGACGGCGGGTCCTCCCAGGCGGCGCACTCCTGGCGCACCTCGGTGCAGTAGTCGCCGTCGACGAGCACCATGCCCGGCGGGCAGGCCTGGTGCGAGGGCGAGGCCGGTCCCTCGGTGAGGCTCGCCAGCGCGAGGTGCGGACGGGCGCCGGCGTCGGCGGCAGGCGACGAGGCGGGCGCGGCTGCCAGCCGCGAACGAGGTGGGCCGTCGGCCCCGGCGTCGGCCTCGCCGTGGCTGGCGGCGCAGGCCGCGATCGAGAAGGCGATGGAGAGCGAGACGGAAGCGAACGACACGGCGCGCATGACGGGTACTGCTTTCGACGATCAACGTAAGTCGCCGCGCTGCCCGCGCGAGGGGCCCCGGCTCGAGTTTCTCGGCGGCGCGTGGACGACGCGCGTGGTACAGCGCCCGCCGTGACCGTTCGACGCGCAGCGTTGGTCATGACGCTCTGCATGGGCGCGTTCGGCACGTGCGCCTGCGAAGCGAGCGCGCCGGCCTCCACCTCCCGGCCCGCGCCGACCGCGAGCGAATGGGAGGGGACGCACGTGTCCGCCCCCGCGCCGTCCGCCGCGGCGGCGTCCGCCCCGGCGGGCGCCTGGGTCCTGCACATCGGCGACTCGTTCACCGACGCCTGGCTGAAGCAGAACCTCGGTCCGCGCGTGCGGGCGACCGGCAGCCGCTACGTCGTCGACTCGCAGACGGCCACGTACACGACGACCTGGGCGTTCGACCCCGAGCTCGACCGCTGGCTGGCCCGCCGCCCGTCGCTCGTCATCGTGACGCTCGGCGCCAACGAGGTGGACATGCCCGTGCCCGAGCAGCACGCGCGCGCCGTCGAGCGGCTCGCGCGTCGAATCCACGCGGCCGGCGCGTCGTGCGTGTGGATGACGCCGCCCCTCTGGAAGCCGGACACCGGCATCCTGCAGGTCATCCACGATCACTGCGCCCCGTGCCTCTACTTCGACAGCGACGCCGTGCTCGGGGGATTGAGCCGGGACGAACGGGAGCCGGACGGCATCCACCCGAACAAGCGCGGCGGCAAGCGGTGGGCGGACGCGTTCTGGCGGTGGCTGCTCGAGCACCGTGACCCGACGCGCCCGGCGTGGGCGCTCGTGCCCTTCGAGGTGCGCGGGTCGTGAGCGTGCGCGAGGGCGCGGCCGGAGTTCCCATCTCCATCGCCGACGCTCGCTGCGAACGCGATGATCGGCGCCACGAACGCGGGCACGTTCAGGAGGGCGAGGGGACGATGGAGTGAGAAATGGGCGTTCACCTCGACCGCCTCGAACGTCGACGGAGGCCAATCGGGCGTCGATGGACCCCAATCGGGCGTCGATCGTCACGAAACGGCCTCTGTCTCCGTGCTTCGTGCCACTTGCTCCGGTCCTCGGTCCCTCGCCGTCAGGACGTGGACCGCATCCGACTCGACTCGGACCCTCTGCTGTCGGCGACGGCCCTCGTCCCCTCGGTCCAGGACCGTGGCGGAGAGGATGAGGACCGTTTCCTCTTCGCCGAGGTCGCGGGCCGACGGAGAACGGTCCCGGGCGGACAGGAGAAGGTCCTCCACCGACTCGAGAAGGACCGCGTCCGACCCGACGGGGACCGTTTCTCCCTGGCCCCGGGACGCCGCCGATTCGTCACGTCCGTGAGCCGACTCGATCGGGTCGTGGGCCCATCCGCCCGGGACCTTTTGCTGTCGGCCGCGGCCCCGGTCCTGTAGGCGAAGGCCCTTCTCCCGTCGCCAAAGGCCGGTTCGTCGTCGCCGAACGCCGGTTTCTCGTCGCCGAAGGCGCTTTTGGCACCCGCGCTCGAGAGCTCCGTGCGGCATGTCGCCGATTCCTGCCCATTTAACGACGCAAGTCGCGATGTGCCCCCTCGATTTCCTCAGCGGCGTGTCGTTTTCTTCCGACCGCTCGTACCGAGCCGACTTCCGGAGCGTCTCGGTCGCACCCGGTCAGGGCGCCCGCCAAGGAACGAAGCCGGCAACGACGAAATCGGAGTCGAACCCGATCACGACATCGCAGCTCGTCGCGTGCGCGACGGCGAAGCTGACGGCATCGGTGTACGTGATCGTCTGGTCGGAGAGCTTGGTCAGCCACCTGCGTGCGGCTTCGTGGTGATCGCGCGTCGTGAACTGCAGGGACACTGCGGGGCTCGCCTCCATGCGGGCCAGGGCTGCGGACGCCGCGCGAATGCCGACGCGGTGCAGCAGCAACCGATGGACCTCGGCGAGGACGAGGTTGGTCGTCACCAGCGAGACGCGCCGCGCGATGGCGCGGCGGAACACGCCGTCTGCGGCGACGTGGTTCGTGTCGTCCGCGCTGATGAGGGCAATCCACCCGCTGCTATCGACGAACGCCCGTCGCGGACCGGCGGCGACGGGCCCGCGCGCGCTTGGCTTTCGGCGCAACGAACGCCTTCTCGAGGTACGTGTCGAACGACGCGCTCGCGTCGGGGGGAAGCCCTTCGACCATCCCGCTCAGTCCGAGCAGAGGGTCGTCTCCGGGGCGCGTGACCACCGCGCGAATCGCCGCTCGGACGGCCTGCGACTTGGTCCACCCGCGGTCGCGCGACCACGTTTCGAGCCGCCGAAGCTCGGCCTCGTCGAGGTAGACCTGAATCGGCCTGGCCATGCGCCGATCGTGGTGCTTCATGATGCGAGCGTCAAGCCGTTCATGATGACGGCGCCCGACCTTCGCGGAAGCTCACCCGGGCGCTCGCGGCCCATCCTCACCCGCTCGACGGCGCGCCCTCGCCGCCGACCGGCGGCGGACCCTCGACCGGCAGCACGAGGCGGAACGCCGCGCCGCCACCGGCCGCGGGCGGCACGTACGACAGCTCGCCGTCGTGCTCGATGGCGATGCGCTGCGCGATGGCGAGCCCCAGGCCCGTCCCGTGCTGCTTGGTGGTGGCGTACGGCTCGAAGAGGCGCGCCGCGATCTCGGGCGCGACGCCCGGGCCGTTGTCGCTCACCGTCACCGCGACGTGCGCCGGGCCCTCGGCGGCGACCGCCACGCGTACCTCGCCGGCGTCGCCGCGCGACTTCACGGCGTCGAGCGCGTTCTGCACGAGGTTGGTCAGCACCTGGACGATCTGATCGCGGTCGGCGCGCACCGGCGGCGGCGCGCGACCGACCTCGACGCGCAGCCGCGCCGGGGTCGCCGTCTCGTGCAACCGCACCACCTGGCCGGCGAGCTCCGCGAGGTCGATCGGCTGCGGGTGCGGCGGCGGCAGGCGCGCGAAGCGCGTGAACTCGGTGACGATGTTCGAGATGCGGTGCACCTCGTCGAGCACCGTGCGCGTCGCCTCGTCGAAGTACGCGTAGAACTCCGGGTCGTCGCGCGCGCGCAGGCGCCGCAGCGTCTCGACCGCCGCTCGGATCGGGGCGAGCGGGTTCTTCACCTCGTGCGCCACGCGGCGCGCGACCTCGCGCCAGGCGGCCACGCGCGTGGTGGCGGCCAGGCGCCGGCGCGTCGCCTCGAGGTCGACGAGCATGCGGTCGAACGACTCGGCCAGCTCCGCGATCTCGCCGGTCCCGCGCGCGCGCAGCGGGCGCGCCTCGCCGCGGGCCACCTTGCGCGCCTCGGCCGCGAGCTCGGCGATGGGCCGCCCGAGGCTGCGCGCGAGCAGCACGCCGAGCAGCAGCGCGAGGCCGGTGGAGACGAGCACGGCGACGAGGATGTTCTGGTCGATGCGCTCGAGGTTGTCGAAAAGCTCCCTCTTCGGCTTGCTGACGACGATGGGGACGCCGGCGCCCGCGGCGTCCGACAGCGTGCAGCTGCCCTGCGCCACGCCTTCCGCGGCCGGCGGCGGCGCGCCGAGCGTCACGCGCGCGTCGATCGTCTTGCCGAGGCGCTGGACCATCGGCTCCAGGTGCCGCGCTCCCACCAGCCCCACCGCCCGCCCGCCGCTCGCCGCCTTGCGGCAGCGCGAGACCAGCGCCGGCTCGCGGCCCGTGCGGAGCGTGAAGTGCGCGACGTCGCCGCCGACGAGCCTGGCCACCTCGGCGCGGGGCGTGTTGAGCAGCGTGAGCGGATCCTCTCCGACGAGGTCCCCGTCGGCGGTCGCGAGCAGCAGCTCGTCCAGGTCGAAGGCCTGCCGCTCCTCGGGCACGAGGCGCGAGAGCGACAGGCGCGTCTGGTCGTCGAGCGTGCCGGCCTCGAGCCAGATGGCGGCCCGGTCGACGAGCTCGCCCGACTGGCAGGCGCCCGCGATGAGCTTGCGGTCGCTCTCGGCCTGGCGATCGATCTCGGCGACGACGCGATCGCAGGCGCTCTTCACCTCCTGGTCGAACCGCCGGGTCTCGGTCTCGCGCCGGTCCTCGCGCACGACGTAGCCGAGGCCCGCGACCGAGAGGGTCGCGACCAGCCCGAAGGCGAGGACGAGCCGGGGCGCGAGGCGCATGGCGCGCCCGCAGCGTAGGCCCCGGGGCGCGGGGCCCTCAAGCTCCGCCTCGAGCCCTGCTCAGCGCGCCGCTTCAGTCACCTGCGCGCGGCTTTCCTCGGCGGTCGCGCCGAGCACCTCGGCGACCATCCCGGCGAGCACGTCGGCGTCGCTCGGACGAAAGAGCTTGCCGAGGAGCGCGAGGCCGACCGCGCCGCCCGCGAACAGCACGAGCGTGGCGACGAAGAGCCCGGGCGCGGCGACGTTGGACACGCCGACGCACGCCACGGCGACCAGCTCGGCGCACGCGCCGAAGGCCATGACCGCCGCCATCGGCCAGAACGGGTTGCGCACGCCGAACGACAGGAGCACGCGCGTGCGGCCGTCGCCCGTCGCCTGAAAGCGGCCGCGCGCGCGCGTGGAGAAGAGGGTGCTGTACGCGCGGCGGCTGCGCACCGAGAAGCCGCGCTCCGTCACGCGTCCCGCGAGCGGGCGCGGGTCGCTGCCGGCGCCGAGCCCGTCGAGCGGCGACGCGCATGCGGCCCGCAGGCGAGCGGCACACGCAGAGGGCGGCGCGGGGGCGACGAGGACGGCGCGCGAAAGGTGCGTGGCCGGGCCGAGCGGGGCGCCGGTCGGCGGGCTTCGGAAGGGGGGTGACGGCAGCGGCGCGGTCGGCGGTGATGCCTCGAGCACGCGGCAGAGCAGGTCGTACAGAACCGCGTCCTCGTCCCGGCGGCGGCGCGCACCGAGCCACGCCGACAGCGCCACGGCCGCCGAGCCGAGCACCGCCCAGGCGCCGACGGCCGCCAGCAGCGGCCACACGCCCGCCCCGCCGCCGCGGTGCGCGAGCACCAGAGCGCCGGCGAGGACCACCGCCGGCGCCGCCGCCGCGAAGACGAGGCGCACACGCGTCAGCGTGACCAGGTTGCGCGGCAGCCCGAAGGCAACCTCGACGCGCGTACCCCCCTCGATCGGCACGAAGCGTCCCTGCGCCATCGAGTGCATCGCGTCCTTCGCGCCGCGGCGCGGGACGAAGATGGCGAAGCCCGCGCTGGACGCGTCGCCCGTCACCGGACGGTTCGGGTCGGGCGCCCGCGAACGCGCGAGCAGGCCCGCGCGAGGCGGCGCGATGACGCCCTGCAGGCGCGTGGCGCATGCCCCGGGTGCGAGGCGCGTGACGAGGACGGCGAGGGGCCTGGGCGGCTGCGTGGCCATCACGTGGACCGTTGCCATCGCGCCAGGTCCGCGACGGTCACGCCCGCGCCCCCGCACGCCACGACGAGGACGGACGTGGCGCGCGCGACCGGCTCGGCGCGGTCGTAGACGACCGAGAGCGCCGCCCCGCACGCCGGCTCGACCAGGACGCGGTGGTCGTCGGCGAAGCGGTGGCAGGCGTCGACCGCGGCGCGGTCGGACACGGTCCACGACACGACCGGGTGCTCGCGCGTCCAGGCGAGGACGCGATCGCACACGCGGCGAGCGCCGAGCGTGGTCGCGATCGACGCGATGCGGCCGATGTCGACCGGCGCTCCGGCGTCGATCGCGGCGCGCAGCGAGGCGGCGCCGTGCGTCTCGACCGCGACGACCGGCACGTCGGTCCACCCGGCGCGGTGCATCCCCTCGAGCACGCCGCAGAGCAGGCCGCCGCCGCCGACCGCCACGACGACGGCCCCGGGGCGCGCCCCGTCCTGCGCGACGACCTCGTCGACGAGCGTCGCGTTGCCCTCCCACACGTCCGGCGCGTCGAACGGGTGCACGTAGAACGCGGGCTCGCGCGCGCACGCCGCCAGCGCCGCCGCGTGCGCGTCGTCCCACGCGTCGCCGCGCACCTCGACCGCGGCCCCCTCGGCGCGCATCCTGGCGATCATCCGCTCGGAGGTCGTGCGCGGCACGAAGACGGTGGTCGGCACGCCGAGCGCGCGGCCCGCGTACGCGACCGCGAGCCCCGCGTTGCCGCCCGACGACGACACGAAGCGGCGCGCCCCCGCCTGCACGGCGCGCTCGCACGCCCGACCGACGCCGCGGATCTTGAAGCTGCCGGTGGGCTGCAGCGACTCCATCTTCAGCACCACGCGCGCGCCGAGCACGCGGGCGAGCGGGGCGGAGTCGACGAGCGGCGTGACGACGTGAAGTGGCATGGCTCACCTCGTGGAGCGAAAGGCGCTCCCCCAGTCGGCGCCGCGCCCCCAGGGCGACGCGGGGAGAACGACGTCGGGGGCGCGGCCGCCCTGCAGCCGGATTTCGCCGACGACGCCGAGGCGCATCGTGCGCGTGGCGACGCGCGGCGGGAGCTCTCCGCGCGGCGGGTGACGCACGAGCGCCGCCGCGGCCGTCGGGTCGTCGGCCGTCGCGAGGCCGACCAGCGCCCCGAAGGGGCCCGGGCCCGCAGGCCGCACGACGTCGAGCATGAGCGCGAACGCGCGGGTCGCGCGGCGCTGCGCGACTTCCGCTGCGGGCGCGAGGTGCGGCGTCAGCTCGTGCGACGGCGACGAGAGCGCCACGGCCACGGCGCGCGCGATCTCGATGAGCCACGGCGCGTCGTCGCGCACGAACAGGTCGCAGGGCGCGCCCGTCCAGCGCGCCGATCCCTGCGTCCACGGCGGCCCGACGACGAGCGCAGCCAGGGCCGCGTGCGGCACGCCGTCCGCGAGCGCCTGCGCCGTCCCCGGGACGTCGAGCGCGCCGGCCTCGCGCCCGGTGCGCAGCACCGCCCAGGCGACCGCGCCCGCGTCGAACGCGCGCGCGCCCGGCCTCGGCGCGTGCAAGAACGATCCGAGCCACCCGAGATCGTCGGCGCCGCTCTCGAACGCGCGCAGCGACGTGACGAGGTCGGGCGCGTGGCGCGCCTCGATGTCGTCGAGGAACGAAGGGCCGCCGGCGGCCAGCATGTTGCGCGCGAGGAGGAGCGCGCCCGGCTGCATCGCGGCGCGCAGCGGACCCGTCCCGTCGGGCCGCTCGGGGGAGAAGCGCGGCGGGACGATGGCGACGAGCGGTGAGGCCAGCGCGCGCACGAGCGCGTGCGGATCGCGCGTGGCGAAGACGAGCGCGTCGCCCTTCACGCGCGGAGCCGGGACCTCCGCGAGCCAGGCGGCGGCGTCGCGCGCGCGGGCGCGCCGGAGGGACGCGGCGGCGACGCGCGCGTCGAGCGGGACTCCGGAGGCGAAGCGCACGCCCGAGCGCACGACGACGCGCACGGTGGCCCCCTCGGGCTGCGGGTCGTCCTCGGCGAGCGCCGGGACCAGCGCGCCCGAGGGGTCGCGCGCGTAGAGCGACTCGAAGAGCGCCTCGCCGAAGAGCGCCGCCGCGGCGTCGTCGATGCGGTGAGGGTCGATCGAGGCGATCGGCCAGGGCACGTGCAGCGCGAGCCGGCCGCCGTAGGGCGTGCGTCCGCTCGCGAGCGCGAGGCGCGGCGTCAGCGAGGCCATCGCGACCCCCGCGGCGCCGCCGAGCAGGCGCCGGCGCGAGATCACGGCTCCTCCCCCGCGCGCACGAGCCACAGCTCGTCGCCCACGACGGCGACGAGGACGGGCTCGCCGTTCTCCTCGGGCGGGCACACCGCGAGCGCGCGCACGCCCGCGGGGGCGGGGAGGTGCAGCCGGGGGCGCGGGTCCTCCGACGGCGAGGCCACCGTGACCACGTCGATCGCGTCCTCCGGCCCGTCGGCCGTCGTCGCGATCTCCGGCGCGCCGTCCTGGTCGAGGTCCGCGACCGCGAGCTGCGCGCCGTAGGGCCCGTCGAGCACGCGCGGCGGCGCGTCGCCCGACCGCAGATCGAGCCGTCCGCTCGGCTCGCGCACCGCGATCATGTCCTCGGCGCGCCCCTGCGCGTCGGCGGACGACCACGCCGCGAACGCGTCGAAGCGCGGCGCCGGCACCGCCATCTTCGGCTTGCGGTCGCGCGCGAGCGTGCAGTCGAACGGCGCGCCGTCGTAGGCACCCGCCGAGGGCTCGGGCATCAGGCACACGGGCGCTCCGCCTCCCCACACGGGCATGCCCGCCAGCGGCGCGTGCGTCACGAAGTCGGGGGTGAGCGCGACCCCGCCGCGATCGGTCGTCCCGACGTCGATCGCGCCCGGCGCGACGACCGCGGCGCCCAGCGGGTCGCGCATCGGGACCGGAAGTCGCGGCGCCAGCGCCTCCCACGGGGCCGTGCGCTCGGCCACGAACGCGCCGCCGCGCACGCGCCCCACCGCCACGCGCGCGCGCGACACGAGCACCAGCTCGTCGCCGCCGTCGCCGTCGACGTCGCCGCACCCGACGGCCAGCACCTCGCCTTCGTCCTGACGCACGCGGTGCACGCTCGCCTGTTCGAGGACCAGCGGCGCGAGGAACGCGCGCACCTCGGCGTCGATCTTCGTCGTGGCGAACGCGTGCCCGATCGGCGCGGGGAGCGGGTTGCGGATGCGGTCCCACGCGTTCGCCATCGACGGGTAGACGTCGATCGTCGTGCGCAGGTCGCCGCGGGCGATCTCGGTCTGCACGAAGACGAGGGCGCTCGCGCGGCCGGCGAGGGCGCGCGCGGTGGCCAGGGGCGCCACCTTCGCGTGCGCGTGGGAGCTCGCCCCGAGGCGGCCGGCGACCAGCGCGGCGACGCGCAGCGCGAGCTCGTCGCCGTGCGGCGCGGCCTCGTCGCTCACGAGCGGCGCGGCGACGACGAGGCTCGCCGCGGGCGTCGGCCCGAGCCCCTGCGCGGCCTCCTGCGCCACGGTGTCGACCGCCCCCGCGGCGAGCGCCCGCGACGGCACCAGGAGAAGGAGAGGGAACAGGAAGGCGGGAAGGCGGGAAGGAAAGGGACGGCGAGCGCGGGTCCGCCGATGCGCGGTCACTCGCCTCGGCTCCATCCCTTCCCGCCTTCCCGCCTTCCTGTTCATTTCATCACTGGAGCGCCGTGGTGGGTGCGTCCACGCCCGCGTCGGCGGCGGGCGGCGCGGCGGTGTCGGTCGGCTCGGTGCCGGCGAGGAACACCTCGTCCAACACGTCGGCGTCGTCGGGGTAGGGCAGCTGGCCGGTGCGCGCGTCGATCTGGACGGTCACGATCCCGGGCGGACGCGCGAAGTCGACCTTCGGCTTGCCGGCGGTCGCGGCCTTCATGAACTCGATCCAGGCCGGCAGCGCCGTCACCGCGCCCTGCTCGGCCGGTCCGAGCGTCCGCCCGTCGTCGTAGCCGACCCACGTCACGGCCGTCACGTCGGTCGAGTAGCCGGCGAACCAGGTGTCCTTCGGGCCGTTGGACGTCCCCGTCTTGCCCGCCAGCGGCCGCCCGAGCGCCTTGGCCCGCGTGCCGGTGCCGTGGTCGATGACGCTCGTCAGCATGCTCGTGACCAGGTACGCCTCGGCCTCGTCGAGGACGCGCCGCTCGGGCGGCGGATCGGGCAGCGGCACCTCCTTGCCGTCCGGCCCCACGATGCGCAGCACGAGGCGCGGCTGCGCCCACGTGCCGCCCGCCGCGAAGGTCGCGTAGGCCCCCGCCAGCTCGATCGGGTGCACCTCGTAGCTGCCGAGCGCCAGCGACAGGTCCGGCTTCATCGGCGACTCGATGCCCAGGGCCTGCGCCCACGGCACCACGTTCGCGGGCCCGACGTCGCTCAGCACGCGCACGGCGGCGACGTTCACGCTGTTGGCGAGCGCCTCGCGCAGCCGCATCGGGTCCTTCCCCAGCCAGCCCTCGAAGTTCGACGGGTGGTAGTTCCCCTCGAACGTGTCGGGGTTCGGGTCGACGAGGCTCGCCAGCGTGAAGCGGCGCGAGTGCAGGGCGTACGAGTAGACGATCGGCTTGAACGTCGAGCCGGGCTGGCGGCGCGACTGCGTCGCGCGGTCCAGGTCGCCCGGATGGCCCTCGTAGCTGCCGACCAGCGCCAGGATCTCGCGCGTGCGAACGTCGATCGCGACGAGCGCCCCCTCCGGCCCCGACTCGAGCCGCAGCGGCACCTTCGCGCCGGGCGCGTCCGGCAGCGGGGCGAGCAGGCTGACGCGCACGCGCGCGCCCACGGGGGCGAAGACGCTCGGCGGCAACCCCGCCGGATCGTAGCGCGCGAAGTCCGCCAGCCGCACGGTGCCCGTCGCCGTCCCGACGCGCACGTCGAAGGTGTCCGCCGCGTCGTCGGTCCCGGCCACGACGCCGACGAGCACGCGGTGCTGCTCGAAGCTCGGCGTGCCGTCGAACGGGACGAGCGTGTCGCGCGGCGAGGTCTTCCGCTTGCGGCCGGCGACGATGGGCGGCGGCTTGAGCGCGCCCTGCAGGCCGTGGCGCTTGTCGTAGGCCAGCAGCGCGTCGCGCACGCTCTTGCGCGCCGCCGCCTGCAGCTTGGGGTCGATCGACGTCGTGATCGTGAACCCCCCGAGGCGCGCCTGCTCCGGCTCGAGCCGATCGAGCATCGCCCTGGCCATCTCCACCGCCTCGGGCGCGACCTGGCTCGACGTCTCCGCGAGCGGCGCCAGCGTCACCGGCTCGCGCTTGGCGGCCTGCCACGCGGCGTCGGGGAGAAACCCCTTGGCGTGCATCTGGTCGAGCACGTACGCGCGCCGCTCGAGCGCCGCGGTCATGCTCACCCGGGGTTGGAACGCGTGCGGGTTGGCGATGCGTCCCGCGATGAGCGCCGCCTCGGCGATCGTCAGGTCCTTCGCGCTCTTGCCGAAGTCGTCGCGCGCGGCCTCCTCGATGCCGTAGCGGCCGCGCCCGAAGTAGATGTTGTTGATGTAGAGCTCGAGGATCTCGTCCTTCGACAGCTCCTGCTCGAGGCGGCGCGCGAGCAGCGCCTCGCGGATCTTCCGCGCGTAGGTGCGCTCGTGCGTGCCGAGCAGCAGGTTCTTCACGACCTGCTGGGTGATGGTCGACCCGCCCTGGCGCGTGCCGCCGTGGCGCAGGTTGATGAGCATCGCGCGCGCGATGCCCCAGTAGTTCAGGCCCTCGTGCTCGTAGAAGCCGGCGTCCTCGGCGGCGAGCACGGCGAGCTTCACGTGCGCCGGCAGCGACGCGATGGGGACCACCGTGCGCCGCTGCGTGAAGATCTCCGCCAGCACGGTGCCGTCGCGCGCGAGCACGCGCGTCACCTGCGGAGGCTCGTACGTCTTGAGCTCGGCGACGCTGGGCAGCCCCGCCTCGTAGTGGCGCACCACGAGCCAGGCGGCGACGGCGCCGATGAGCGCGACGATGCCGGCGGCGGCCGACAGGCGCCTGGTCCACCGCCACGCGGTCGCGCGCCAGCGGCGCCACCGCGACGTCGGCGAGCGCGAGGGATCGTCGGCACGCGTCCGCACGCTCTCGGGAGGAACGCTCGAGCCGGGGGACCTCATTCGCCGCTCCCGGATGTACTCAAGGCCGGGGGGACGCGCCACCTTCGGGGGTCCGTCCGAGCGGGCCGGTGAGATACCCTCGCCGCCATGCTTCGTTGCCCGCGATCGTGCTTCGCCGCGGCGGCGGCCGTGGTCGCGCTCGCGCTCGGGTGCGACCGCGCGCCGGCCCCCGCGCCCGCTCCTCCGTCCCCGTCCTCGACCGCCGCGTCGGCGCCGGCCCCCGCCGCCCCCGACCGCGAGGCGCCGCTGCCGCCGACGCCGTGGAAGGCCGCGGCCATCGCGCACGGAGGCGTCGGCAGCCCCCCGGCGTGGTCCGACGGCTGCCGCGCCGCCGTCGACGCCGCGCTGAAGGTCGTCGAGGCCGGCGGCGATCCGGTCGACGCCGCGGTCGCGGGCGTGGTCGTGATGGAGGACGACGCCCGCTTCAACGCGGGCACCGGCGCGCGCGTGCGGCTCGACGGGACATCGATCCAGATGGACGCGTCGGTCATGCGCTCGGACGGGCGCTTCGGCGCCGTCACCGGCATCGAGCGCACCAGGAACCCGGTCGAGGTCGCGCGCGCCGTCATGGACTCGCCGCACCTGCTCCTGCAGGGCGACGGCGCGACGCGCTTCGCGCGCACGCTCGGGCTGCCCGAGTACGACCCGACGACGCCCGGGAGCGCGGCCCGGTCCCGCGCGCAGGCGCTCGCGCTGCTCGGGCCCGACGCGCCGCCGGAGTGGAAGCGCTTCGACTGGCGCGCGCACTGGAACTTCGAGGGCCCGATCCCGCCCTACCTTCGCGCGGACGCGGGGGCGCCCGGCCCCGCGGGCACGCATCGGCCGCGCGGAGGGTCGGACGCCCACGACACCGTGGGCGTCGCCGTGCGCGCGGCCGACGGCCGCTTCGGCGTCGCGCTCTCCACGGGAGGTCTGGCGCTCGCGATGCGCGGCCGCGTCGGGGACGTGCCCATCCTGGGCGCCGGCCTGTACGCCGGGCCGCACGGCGCCGCCGCCGCCACGGGCACCGGCGAGCGCATCGTCGAGGCCGGGCTCGCTCGCCAGGTGCACACCTGGCTGGAGGGCGGGGCGAGCGCCGAGCAGGCCGCGCAGCGCGCGGTCGACCTCGTCCGTGCCCGGGGCGACATCGGCATCATCGTCATCTCCCCGCAAGAGCTGGCCGCCGCGGCCGACCGGCCGATGGCCTGGGCCGCCCGCGAGAGCGGATCGGGGGCATGGCGGGGCCCGTGATACAAGTAGAGGCGATGTTCGCGCTGACCCGCGGCGAGCTCGCCATGGTGGTGTTCCTGTTCGCCCTGATCTGGGGCGCGGGGCTGCTGCCGCGCTGGGGCGAGCGGCTGGGGGCCCGTCTCGCCCTCCGCGCACGCGGCCGCCGCGACGGAGGGTGAGCTTGTCGAGCGGGGCGCGCGTGGACGAGGGGGCTCGCGGGCCGGCCGCCACGGTGTTCGTGAGCGACCCGACCGCCGAGGCCGAGCGCGTCGCGCAGGCGCTGCGCGCGGACGGCTACACCGTGGTCGACGTGCCGCTGTCGATGCTCGTCGCGCGCGTGGCCGTGCAGCACCCGCGCGTCATCCTCGTCGACGCCGACGCCGACGGCGCGCTCGACGTCGTCGGGCGCATGCGCGAGCTGCCCGAGGCCGAGGACATCCACGTCCTCTTCCTGGCGCGTCCGGGGGGCGCGGTGGCGAGCCCGGAGGAGGCGCTCGCGCGCGAGGGGAGCGGGCTGTTCGTGCGCCCGGTGGACAGCACGGCGCTCGTCAAGAAGGTCGAGGCGCTGACCGGCGGCGCGGGCGCCGCGCCCGAGGACGAGTCGCGCTCGAGCACGCCGCCGCCGTCGATCCCCAGCTCCTCGAAGCGGCGCTCGAGCCGCCCGCCGCCGTCGCTGCCCCCGTCATTGCCGCCGGCGAGCATGCGCTCGTCGCTCGCGCCGACCGGCGCCGACGCGAAGATCCTGCCGCCGCCCCCCTCGCGCGCGCCCGCGCCGCGATCGTCGCGCCTGCCGTCGGAGCCGCCGACGTCGTCCGCGTCCCCGCACTCGCGCAAGCTGCCCGGCCTCGCGCCGCCCGTGAGCTCGGAGCTGCAGCAGCTGCTCGCCGAGGCCGAGCAGCGCGTCCAGGTGCAGGGCGACTCGGACTCGATCGTCCCCACGCCCGAGGACGAGATCGAGGCGGTGCTGCCGGCGGAGCTGCTCGCGGCCCTCGACGAGCCGCTCGTGCAGGACGAGGAGGACGACGAGCTGCTGCCGCCGATGCGCCCGCGCGAGCGCACCAGCGATGGCGCCGCGGCGTCGTCGACGGGGGCCTCGGGCACCGGCGTCGGGTCGACGACCGGCGCGGGCACCGCCGCGCGCGCGACGCCCGGCGGCACGAGCACCGGTTCGGTCGGCAGGCCCGTGACGAGCGAGGGCGGGCTGACGCCGACGCCCACGCCGCCGCCGGCGCACACGCACGGCGGCACGCACTCCGGCGCGACCGGCGCCGGCGTGTCGACGACCGGCGGCGAGCCGGCGACGCGCGCGCCGCTCGACGCGCCCCCTCCGGCCCTCGCGCCCGAGGCCGCGTCCCCCGTCGAGCTCGCGCCGCCGCCGGAGTCGTCGCCGGCCGAGCGGGAGCTCGCGCCGCCGCCGCCGCAGGAGTCGTCGATCCCGCCGCCGACGGCGTGGACGCCCGCCCTCGCGCCCGCGCCCGCGCACACGCCGGCGCCGCCGCGCCGCGACAGCGCGTTCCCGTCCGTGCTCGGCCCCGGCGACGCGATGCGCGTGGTGGCGCGCGCGATCGCCGCGCGCACGACGGGGTCGCTGTGCATCGCCTCGCCCGAGGCCGAGCGTCGGATCGTGCTGCGCGAGGGCGACGTGAGCACCTCGGCCTCCACCGCCGAGGACGAGTCGCTGCTCGCGTTCCTCGGCGTGCGGGGCGACCTGCCGCGCGAGACGGTGCGCCGCCTCGCCTCCAAGTTCCCGCCGTTCGGGCGGCACGCGGGGGCGGCGCTCGTGGCCCGCGGCTACCTGCGCCAGGACCAGCTGTGGCCGACGCTGCGCGCGCACGCCGAGTGGATCCTCGCGCGCGCGATGCAGACGCCGGGCGCGCGGCTCATCGTCGAGCCGTCGCCGCCGGGCCGGCTCGCGGGCGAGCCGAGCGTCTTCGGCGGCTCGACCGGCGCCGAGGTGTTCGTCGAGGTGGTGCGGCGCGTGGTGCCGCCCGCCGAGGCCATCGAGCGCATGGGCGGCTGGGGCTCGCGCCTCGGCGAGGGACCCGAGGCGCGCCTGCTCGGCGAGTGCGCGCTCGCGCCGGGCGAGCTCGATCAGGCGCAGGCGGCGTCGGGCCGATCGCTGCGCGAGGTGCTCGAGGGCGCCGCGGAGGCGGACCTCGCGACGGTGTTCTTCGCGCTCGCGCAGCTCGGCGTCGTCGAGGTGCTGCGCGCGGTCGACGCCGACGCACCCGGCGCCGAGGACGACGACGACGACCGCGCCAGCGCCGCCGATCTCGCGGCCATCGACGCGGAGGCGATCCGCGAGCGCGTGCGCGCGCGCCTGCAGCTCGTCGACGACGGCGACTACTTCGCGCTGCTCGGGGTGCCGCGCACGGCGACGGGCTACGAGGTGCGCCGCGCCTTCCTCGACCTGCGCCGCGCGTTCGACCCCTCGCGGCTGCTCACCCCCGAGGTGGCCGATCTGGCCGACGACGTGCGCAAGATCACCTCGGTGCTCGAGGAGGCCTACGACATCCTGAAGGACGCCGCGCGGCGCGAGCGCTACCGGCGCGCCATCGAGGCCGTGCCGGAGCGCTGAGGGCTCGCCGAAAAGCGAGCTGCGCGGGCGGGAGGTCGGTGCGCCGGCGCGTGATACGCTGATCGGATGGCCGAGGGCGCGGGGCGCGGGGGAGGGCTCCGGCGGTGGCGGCCGTTCTCCGCGCTGCTCGCCGGGTGGGCGGCGGCGCCGCTGATCGACTCGCACGCGTCGCGCGTCGCGCACGACGCGATCGTCGACCTCGTCTACCGCGTGCTGGCGGGCTTTCCCGCGGCAGCGCTGCTCGCCCACCGCGCCGTCACCACGATCTTCGACGGCGTCGCGTTCACGTTCGGCTTCACGCTCTTCGTCGCGTCGCTCGGCGTGCCGCTCGCCTTCGCGGCGCGCATGGTGGCGCGCGCCCGCGTGCGCGCCGGCCACGCCGATCCGCTCGATCGATCACGGCGCTGGACGGCCGCGCACCCGCTCGGGACGGCCGCCCTGCTCGCCGCGCTTCCGACCGCGACCCAGGCGATCTTCATCCACTGGATGAACGGCTGGTGGTGGCTCCCGTGGCCGATGCTCGTCGGCGTGGCCGTCGCCTGCGGCCTCGGGCAGCGCGCCATCGCACGCCGCGGGCTGCGCGCGCTGCTCTCCCCGACGCTGCACGGCGAGGAGGCCACCGCCGCGCCGCGCGCGGTCGATCCCGACGAGCTTCACTTCGACGCGGTCGCCGTCACCGCCGAGGCGAAGGGCGCCGTGGCCGCGCTCGCCGCGGTGTCGCTCGGCGTCGCGGCGTGGATCGCCTCGCTCCCGATCCTGTCGCTCTTCCGCGACCCGCGCGTCTTCGCCGTGATGGGGGCGTACGTCGGCGTGGCCGCGGGCGCGGCGCTCGCCTTCCGCCGCGCGTCGCGCATCGCCGTGGGCCTCGACGGCGTGTACGTCGGCGGCAGCTCGCGCCCGCGCTTCTTCGCCTTCCGCGACGTGGACGAGGCGCGCGAGCGCCACGGCGACCTCGAGCTCGTGCGCCGCGGTCGCGTGCTGCTCCGCCTGCAGTTCCACGGCGAGGACGCCGCGCGCCGCGAGGCGATCGGCGCGCGCATCCGCGACGGGATCGCACGCGCCTCCGCCGCGGCCCGCGACGCGGCGGCCAACTTCGTCGCGTCGGCGTCGTCGACCACCGTGGCGCGCTCGGCGCACGGCGGCGCCGACTACCGCGTGCCGTCGGTGTCGCGCGACGCGCTGTGGTCGCTCGTCGAGGGGCAGGGCGTGCACGCCGAGGCGCGCGCCGCCGCCGCGCGCGTGCTGGCCGACACGGGCGACGCGCCCGAGCGCGATCGGCTGCGCGTGGCCGCCGAGCGCTGCGCCGATCCGAAGCTGCGCGTCGTGCTCGAGGAGTTCGTCGAGGACGCCGCGCACGACGACGATGCGGTGCTGGCGAGGCGCGCCGCACCGTGACATAGGCTCGGGCGTCATGAGCGTGACGCGAAAGCCCCTCGAGTACAGCGACGACGCCGGCAAGCGCTTCTGCGGCGAGATCGCCTACGACGACGCGGCGCGCGGGCCGCGGCCCGGCGTGCTCGTCGTGCACGAGGGGGGCGGGATCAACCCGCACCCGACGTGGCGCGCCGAGCGACTCGCGCAGGAGCTCGGCGTCGTCGCGCTCGCGTGCGACCTGTACGGCGACGGCGAGCACACCAGCGACGCGCAGCGCCGCAACGAGCTGATGGGCGCGCTGCGCGGCGACGCCGCCGCGCTCCGCGGGCGCGTGCGCCTCGGGCTCGACGTCCTCGCCGCGCAGCCGGGCGTCGACCGCGGGCGCCTCGCGGCGATCGGCTACTGCTTCGGCGGGATGGCCGTGCTCGAGCTGGCGCGCTCGGGCGCCCCGGTGGCCGGCGTCGTCAGCTTCCACGGCATCCTCGCGACGGCCCGGCCCGCGCAGAAGGGGGGGCCCGGCGCGAAGCTCCTCGTCTGCCACGGCGTCGAGGACCCGCTCGTGCCGCCCGAGCAGGTCGCGGCGTTCGTCGAGGAGATGCGCCGCGCCGACGTCGACTGGCAGATGATCACCTACGCGCACGCGGGCCACGGCTTCACGCGCAAGGACGCGGCCTCGACCGGGATCCCGGGCGTCTTCTACGAGGAGCGGGCCGATCGCCGGTCGTGGGAGGCGATGAAGACGTTCTTCGCCGAGATCTTCGGTGCTATGCCGGCCGCGTGAAGAAGATCGCCTGGTCCAGCGCCGTCCTCGCGCTCGCCGCGTGCGGCGGGCAGCCCACCCCCGTCGCCACGACCCCGGCCGCGCCGGCGAGCGCGACCGCGACCGCCTCGGCCGCCGCCGCGCCGGCGCCCCCGCCCGATCCGCACCTCGCGTTCCGCATGCAGTACCGCGACCCGGGCGGCATGTGGATGCCGTCGCAGATGACGCTGCCGCAGCACGTCGACGCCCTCGAGAAGATGGGGGTGAAGCTCGACCCGAAGACGCTCGCCGATCCGCTCCAGTCGCCGCTCGCGGGCGTCGTCTTCCTCGGCGGGTGCACCGGCTCGTTCGTGTCGCCCCAGGGGCTCGTCGTCACCAATCACCACTGCGTGCAGGGCGCGCTGCAGCTCAACTCGAAGCCCGGCGTCAACCTCGTCGAGAACGGCTTCCTCGCCGGAACGATGGCCGACGAGCCCACCGCCGGCCCCGCGCAGCGCGTGATGGTCGCGCAGGCGTACACCGACGTGACCGGCAAGATGCGCGACGGGCTCGACGCGATCAAGGATCCGGTCGCGCGCGAGAAGGAGTCCGAGAAGCGCGCCAAGCAGCTCGTCGCCGCGTGCGAGAAGGACCGCCCCGGCATCCGCTGCCAGGTGTCGTCGTTCTTCCGGGGCGACATGTACGAGCTCATCGAGATGCTCGAGATCCGCGACGTGCGCCTCGTCTACGCGCCGGCGCGGTCGGTGGGCGACTACGGCGGCGAGGTCGACAACTGGGAGTGGCCGCGCCACACCGGCGACTGGTCGTACTTCCGCGCGTACGTCGGCAAGGACGGAAAGCCCGCCGACTACTCGCCCGACAACGTGCCCTACCGGCCCAAGCACTGGCTGCAGGTGACGACCGACGGCGTGAAGGCCGGCGACTTCGTGATGGTCGCGGGCTACCCGGCGGTCACGCGCCGCCTCACCACCGCCGCCGAAGCGCGTCACGACGTCGACGTCTACTTCCCGTACGTCGTCGGCTACTTCCAGGACCGCTACCAGCTCGCCGAGGCGCACCTCGGCGACGGCGGCGAGACGGCGATCAAGGCGACGGTGCTCAAGCAGTTCATGCAGAACGGCCTGGAGAAGTACCAGGGCATCCTGCAGGGGATTCAGCGCAACCCGGCGCTCCTGGCCGAGAAGGACGCGCTCGACCGCAAGGTGCGGGCGTGGGCCGCGCAGCCGGGGCACGAGGCGACCGAGAAGGCGATCGAGAAGCTCGACGCGCTCGTCGCCGACGAGCAGAAGATCGCGCTCGCCGACTTCGACCGGCGCGTCGCGCTGCAGCGCGGCTCGGCGCTGCTGGCCGACGCGATCGCGACGGTGCGCTGGGCGAACGAGCGCCCGAAGAAGGACGCGGACCGCAAGCCCGGCTACCAGGACCGCGACGTGCCGCACGCGATCGCCGCGGCCAGGCAGCTGTCGCGCACGTACGACCGCACCCTCGACCGCGCCAACATGCGCCTGATGCTCGTGCGCGCGGCCAGGCGACCGGCGGCCGAGCGACCGTGGCTGGCGACGCTGCTCGGCGCCAGGAAGGGGCAGGCGATCGACGAGGCGTTCATCGATCGCACGCTCGACGCCTGGTACAAGGCGCCCGCGCTCGAGGACGAGAAGACGCGCCTCGATCTGCTCGAGAAGGGGACGCCGGGCAGGCTCGCGGCGTCGAAGGACCCGTTCGTCCAGGCGGCGCGGCGCATCTGGCCGGTCGTCGAGGCCGACGAGAAGAAGGACGACGCGCGCGCAGGCGAGGATCTGGTGCTCGCGCCCGCGTACGTCGAGGCGATGAAGGCGGTGCTCGGCGGCGCGCTGGCGCCGGACGCGAACGCGACGCTGCGCGTGACCTACGGCACGGTGCGCTCGCTCGAGCCCGGGTCGACCGCGCAGGCGGACTGGCCGTTCACCGTGGCGTCGCAGATCCTCGCCAAGGACACCGGCAAGGATCCGTTCAACGCGCCGAAGAAGCTGCTCGACGCCATCGGGGCCAAGAGCTTCGGGCCGTACGCGGACGCGGCGCTCGGGGGCCAGCTGCCGATCGACTTCGAGTCGGACCTCGACATCACGGGCGGCAACTCCGGGTCGCCGACGCTCGACGGCCAGGGGCGCCTGGTGGGCCTGGCGTTCGACGGCAACAAGGAGGGGCTCGCCTCCGACGTCGTCTTCGACGGCAACACGACGCGCACCATCCACGTCGACGCGCGGTACATGATCTGGACGATGGACGCGCTCGACGGCGCCGACCGCCTCGTCGAGGAGATGGGGCTCGCGCCGAAGATGCCGTAGCGGCGCCTCAGTGCGTGGTCACGGTCAGGAAGGCGTTCGCGAAGTCGAAGTCCTTCGCGTCGACCGTGCTGCACGTGTTGTAGTCGGCGCCCGACGGGCAGACCTGGTCGCGGTCGATCGACCAGAAGGACACGAGGCCGAGGCGCTTCTGGATCGCGAACGACGCCACGTCGCTGGCGTCGGCGAGCGAGAAGACCTCGGCGTCGTCGTTCTTGCCGATCATCGGGATGACGCCCAGCATGCGCCACGCCTGGGCGGGCGTGAGGCCGGGCACGAGGCCGACGAGCTGCGCGTTCGCGTCGGTGAGCGATCCGATGGCCACGGGCGCGAGCGGCTGGCCGCCGTACGAGTCGCCGTAGTCCATCGTCATCAGGTTCACGTGCGCGATCGTCACGCCTGCCGAGAGCGCGTGGCTCACGACGGCGAGGCCCTGCGAGGTGAGGCCGCCCGGCGAGCCGCTCGCGTGCGGCAGCGCGGCCAGCGTGAAGGCGACCTGCACGGCGGGCCTGGCCGCCTGCACCATCGCCAGCGCCTGCCCGCGCATCGCGTCGACCGCGTCGGTCAGCACCGGGTCCTGCTCGATGTCGAAGTCGAGATCGGCGATGCCTGTCGCGTCGACGAAGTCCTCGATCGCCTTCGCGAGCGAGGCGGCGTCGCTGCACTGGCTCTCGACGTACGTGCCGTCGGCGCCGCCGAACGACGCCTTCACGTGCCCGCCGGCGGCGAGGAACGCCTTCACGTCCTGGAGGTTCTGCGCGATCGTGCCGTCGGCCTTGCAGCCGCCGCCGGAGAGGACGAAGGCGATCGTCACGTCGGTCAGGCCCGACCTGGCGTGCAGGTCGGCCAGGCCGGTGATCGCGTAGCCCGAGCCGCCCCAGACCCACGTGGGGAAGTACGGGGCGAATTCGATGGGCGGAGGCGAGGGGGCGGCGTCGGCGTCGGCGGCGCCGTCGGTGGAGAGGCCGGAGTCGCTGGAGGGCGGGGTGCCGGGGTCGCTCGCGGCGTCGTCGCCCGCGAGGCCACCGTCGGCGGCGGTGCCGGCGCCGTCGTCGCTCGCGTCGGCCCCGGGGGGCGACCCGGCGCCGTCGGCCGAGGAGCCCTGCCCGCCGCACCCGGACGCGACGGGTGCGGCGGCGAGCAGCGCCGCGAGGCTGGCGAGGACGAGCGGGAAGCGGACGGTCGGAGTCATCGGCGTCATCGCAGCCATGGGCGCGGTTCCCCGCTTCCAGAGTCGCATGCGAGCGCGGAGACGGCTCACGAAACGAGGTGTGCCACCCGCAAGCCGTCGCCGGTGGCACACATGTCGTCGCCGCCCTGCCCGAGACCCGGTTCGCGTCGAACAATCGCGCGTTTGGCGCGATGGCACACACGGTGCTCTTCGCATGGGCCATGAGCCTGCGCCTCTCCCTCTCCGCCCTCCCTCTTCTGGCCCTGATGACCGCCTGCACCGCGCAGACGGGCTCGCCTTCGCCTTCCCCCTCCGGGACGCCGGCGATGGCGCAGTCGGACCTCTCGCGCGCACCCGCCTCCGGCGTCTCGCCCGCCGACCTCGCGGCGGCCGTCGCGGCCAACAACGCCTTCGCGGTCGACCTCTACGCGCACGTGCGCGCCGGCGCGCAGCCGGGCAATCTCCTCACCTCGCCGCTCAGCGCGTCGCTCGCGCTGACGATGACGTACGCCGGCGCGAACGGGCAGACGGCGACCGAGATGGCGCACGCGCTGCACCTCGGGGCGCCCTCGGCCGCGATCTTCCAGGGGCAGAACGCGCTCGACCAGGCGCTCGCCTCGCGCGCCGCCGCCGCCCTCGCCGCCGACACGCAGAACGCCAGGGACGGCGGCCAGCCCGCGCCCTCGGCCGACGACTACGACCTGCACGTCGTCAACTCGGTCTGGGGCGAGCAGACCTACCCGTGGGCGCAGCCGTTCCTCGACACGCTCGCCACCGACTACGGGACCGGCGTGTTCCTCGAGGACTTCGTCCACGCGCCGGACCCCGCGCGGATCGCCATCAACGACTGGGTGAGCCAGCAGACGGCCGACAAGATCAACGATTTGCTGCCGCAGGGGTCCATCGACGACACGACGCGCATGGTCCTGGTCAACGCGATTCACCTGAAGCTGCCGTGGGCGAACGCGTTCCCGGCCTCGGCCACGCACGACGCCCCGTTCACGCGCGCCGACGGATCGACGGTGACCGTGTCGATGATGGAGCAGACGCAGACCTTCGGGTACGCGGACGACGGCAAGGCGCAGGTCGTGAGCCTGCCGCTGTCGGGCGGCAGCGAGGCGGTCGTCATCGCGCTGCCGCACGGCGACCTCGCCTCGTACGAGGCGTCGCTCGCCGCCGGATCGGCCGCGCTCGCGGCGCCGACGTCGCAGGCGCTGGTCGACCTGTCGCTGCCGAAGCTGACCTTCACCTCGCCGACGTTCTCGCTCGCCAAGGCGCTCCAGGCGATGGGCATGGTGCAGGCGTTCGACCCCGCGAAGGCCGACTTCTCGGGCCTCTGCCCGCAGACGCCCGACGGCATGCGCCTCTACGTGTCCGACGTGCTGCAGAAGGCGATGCTCGGGATGAAGGAGACGGGCGTCGAGGCGGCCGCCGCGACCGCGGTGGTCGTGGCCGGGGACGCGTCGGGAGGACCCACGCCGATGCCGGTCTCGATGGTCGTCGACCGCCCGTTCGTCGTCAGCATCGTCGACGTGCCGACCGGCGCCGTGCTCTTCCTCGGCCACATCGAGGATCCGACGCAGTCGGGATCGTGACGGGGAGCAGGCACGGGCCACGGTGACGCTGGCACCGGCCCCAGCTAGGCTCCGCCCGATGGACGACAAAGACGTCCCGGTCGAGGAGCTGGCCGAGCACATCGAGAAGCGCCACGGCGTGCCGGCGCGCTTCGTCGAGGCGGTACGCGTCGAGGAGCGCGTGGGCGAGCAGCCGGTGTGGCGCGGCGTCGTGAAGGTGTTCGACATCACCGGGCACCCCTCGGGCGCGACGCGCTGCTACGCGTGGAGCCGCATCGCCCTCGGGTCGAAGCGCCGCTTCGTCGCCGTCCTCGGCCTGCCGCCGGTGGTCGACGCGAAGACGGCGGTGCAGGCGGCGATCGTCGCGCGGTACAAGAAGGCACAGCGGCAGTAGCACTTGGAAGCTCGAGAACGGGCTGCGTCACGTGAGCGGCCGACGAGCGATGAGCGACGACGCCAGTGGGCGCGAATCGACGCCAGTCGCTCTCGTTCCCGCGTGTCCTTCCCGAGGACGGCAGCGCCCGACCGAAGGGCCGTGGCGTCCTCGCGGAGGACCGTCGTGCCTCGACGAAGGACCGTGGCGTCCTTCACGCGGGCCGTAGCGCCCCGACGAAGGACGGCGCTGCTTCTCGCAAGGACTCCAGCGTCCCGGCGAGGGACCGAGCTGTACGTCGAACGGGCAGCAAGGCCCAAACGAAGGAGGCTGGTGTCCTTCGCTGGGCGCCGGTGACCGAACGAGAGGCGGTCGTGCCCCGCGAGGCGGCAGCGGACGGGCTCACCCGCGACGCGGGTCGCACGAACGATTCGTCACGCATCGCCGAAAAATCGTCATTGAGGGAAACGGGTCGGAACTGCTTCGCTTTTTGCCGGGCGACCGCCCCCCGACGCCCCCTCCGCGCGGAATCGGCCCCGCGAGCCGGGCATACGGGGTGAAGGCAACGAAGGCGAGGCACCGGGGCCCCGCCGGGAAGGTGACTTCGCAACGACAGCAAGGAGGCAGGTCATGGGAGCGAGCAAGACTTCGAAGACCACCCGTCAGGCGCGCATCCTGCGCGTCATCTCGGGGATCCAAAAGTACTTCGCGAACCAGGCCACGCTGATGCTCGGTGGCATCAGCTACGCCACGACCGATCTGATCAAGCTCCTCCAGGCCGACATTGCCGCTTCGAACACTGCGACCGCCACGCGGGCGCAGCTCACGGCGGACGTGGCGGCCGAGAGGAGCAGCCATCAGAAGGTCGATCCGCTGCTGCACTTCATCAAGTCGCTCGTCATGGGACAGTTCGGCGACACGCCCGACTCGGCGAAGATGCTCGACGAGTTCGGGTACACGCCGCGCAAGCCCCGCGCGAAGAGCGTCAAGGTGAAGGCCGCAGCCGCGGACAAGGCGGCGGCGACGCGAGTCGCTCGCCACACCTTGGGGCCGAAAGCCAAGGCGAAGGTGAAGGGCGTCGTCGCCCCGGAGCCGTCCAAGGACGGCACGGCGGCGCAGGCGCCCGAGGCCCCGGCGGGCAATCCGCCGGGACCGCCCAAGCCGACGGCACAGTAGGTCCGGCGGGTCGGAGAGAGGAGGGCGGCGGAGTCACCGCCCGTCGCCCTCCTCGCTCCCTTTTCGCAGCCCACGCGCGGGGGCTCCGCGAGCAGACGGAGCGCAACATCGGCGCGCGAAAGGCGGCGCGCGAAGAGGCCGCGCGCGCGCTACGCGGGCTCGCAGGACGAGCATGCGGTAGGCTCGATCCATGCGCTCGCTGCTGCCGCTGGCTGCGGGGTTGCTCCTATTCGGCTCCTTGATCATGTGCACCAGCGTCGGGAGCGGGCCGGGGGGCGATGCCGGAGCGCCGCTCGCGGAGGGCGGCATCGATTCCGCGGCCGGCGAGGGTGGCGCGTCCGACGCTGCGGCGCCCCACGACGGTGCGATCGGCGATGCTGTCGCGCAGGCGGACCAGGCGGCCGGCGACGGTCCCGACGCGACCGGAGCGTGCAACTCGCCGTGCGCGAATGGCGCGACCTGCACCGGCGGGATCTGCCTCGGCTGCACCGGGCCGACCGTGATCCCCGCCGACGCCAGCGGCGACCCGAACGCGAGCGGTTTCGCATCGAGCGTCGCCGTCAGCGGTTCGACGCTGCTCGTCGGCGCACCCGGTGGCGGTGGCGGCACCGGGGCCGCGTACGTGTTCACGCAGTCGGGGTCCGCATGGACCCACACGGCCACCCTTTCGCCGCCCGCCGGCGTCACGTATTTCGGCATCTCCGGCGCGATCAGCGGCAGCGTGGCGATGGTCGGCGCCATGCAGGGGGGCTCGCAGGCGGTGTTCGTCTACGAGCAGACGGGGACGACGTGGACGCCCGGTCCGGTGCTCACGCCCGCCGCGGACGCCGGCGGCGGCACTGGCCCGAAGCTCGCGCTCGACGGCAACACGGCCGTCGTCGCGTGGCCGCTGTCGACCGTCGTGTACGTCGGCTCGGGCTCCGCGTGGACCGCGCAGGGCACGCTCGCTCCTGCCGAGACCCCGCCCTACCTCTACGGCAGCGCGGTGCAGGCGGTGGCGGTGTCCGGGGACACGGCGATCGTCGGCTTCAGCGGCAACAACCCTGCGCCGAGCTACTACTCCTGGGCCGACGTGTTCGTGCGCACGGGCACGACGTGGGCCGAGCAAGCGTCGCTCGCGCCTCCGACGTTGAACATGAGCGAGGAGTACCTCGGGTCGGTCGGCATCTCGAACGGCATGGCCGTCATCACGTCCAAGTACCCCCAGAACGGGTACGTCTACTTCCGCTCCGGAACGGCCTGGACGAGCCCGAACGACGCGGGCGGCGCCAGCTTCGCGCCGCCACACGAGCCCGATCCCGCCGTCGCCTCGCCGGGCGCCGTCCTCGCGGGCAGCACGCTGTTCGGTCTGACGAGCGCCGGGTGGCAGTCGTTCGAGCTTCCGCTCGTCGATGCCGGTGTGCTGGAGTACGGCGCGTCGGTCGCGCGCAGCGGCTCGACGGCCGTGATCGGCGCCGCGGGCGGCGGCGTGTCGGCGGGCGCGGTGCTCGTGTACTCGTGCTCGCCGTAGTCGCGGTCACCCCCTCGCCGGCACGATCCGCGTGAGCGCCGCCTCGTCGCCGCGCTCCATCGCCGCTTCCGCCTCGAGGGCGGCCACGTCGCGGCCGATCGTCGCGACGGCGAGCGTCTTT
>Ga0080006_1130488_pt1 | contig 71936 bp, 57 predicted proteins | sample RS3BMetagenome_FD_69209 | JGI IMG/M metagenome (GOLD analysis project Ga0080006, IMG submission 69209) | Ferric oxide microbial mat and aquatic microbial communities from Rainbow Spring, Yellowstone National Park, USA - RS3B (SPADES... ... | reverse complement strand
TGGCCACGGTGCGTTTATGCACGATGGGGCCTTCGCGTGACGATTCCCGCACGAGCGTGGCGGGGCGGGAGTTGCGATTTGGAACATCTTCGATATACATGCCCACATCATATACACAATATTATCTAATGTCAAGCATAATATTGTCATTTACATGGGTACACATTGCCGACAAAAAACAGCCCGAAAACGCATCAAACGCAATACTATCAAGGGGATTCTCTTCCGAAAATCACGTTTTGGGGGCGAAACTCCGGGCTAATCGATTGCTGGATTGTTCACTGACACGCATTTTTTATCGCTGTTGCGGGATGATGGCCGCTTTTGCCAGAACAGGGTGACTGGTGGAGAAGGCCGAGGTTAGCCGGGTAACAAGTGACGAGAGTATGGGCATTTCACTTGCGGCATGGCCGAGCATAATGGCGCTAAGGCCGGCGGCTTGAAACGCCAGCATATCATGATGTTTCAATTCGCCGGTAATCACACAATCAAGTTCAGAAGCGCATTGCAATGGCATCGTTCCACAACTTCCGGCGACAATCCCAACGGTTTTGATGCGGCGCTTTGCATCGCCGAGAACCTGGACAGATTTAAGGCCAAGCTTCTGTTTGCAGCGTTGCGCCAAACTGGCCAATGTCTCCTGGGTTCGAACATCGGCAATGCGGCCCATTCCTGGTTCCACTTTTTCCGGATGCATGACCAGAAGGTCATACGCGGGTTCCTCATAAGGATGGACGCGACGTAATGCCGCGACAACCGCCTGAACGTGCGTTTCCGGAAGTATTGTTTCAAAACGAATCTCGCGAACGAATTCCAGGCGTCCGCTGGTGCCAACGGCAGGCGATGTGGAATAGTCGCCGAAAAACGTTCCCGTGCCAGGCGTGCGAAAGCTGCACTGTGTGTAGCGGCTGAATTCGCCGATTTTTCCGGCCCCGGCGTCAAAGACGGCCGCGGCAAGCTCCTCAAGATGATTCTCGGGAACAAAGGTCACGAGTTTCAGGTACTTCTGCGCGGGCTGGCGTAAAATTAACGAGCCACGCGGAGGTAAGCCCAGAGCTTGCGCCAGGACATCATTGGTACCGAACGATGCGGCATCCAAAGCGGTATGCGGGCTGTAAATCCAAACTTTATTTTGCGCCAGTTCCATGGCCAGATCAGCGGGCATATCACCTTGCACACAAAGCCGATCAAGCGATTTAAATATTGGCGGGTGATAGCAGATCAGCAGATCAATAGATTCGCGGAGGCATTGATCGCGCACAGCAGGGGTTAAATCCAATGCAATAAGAATGTGCCGAATCCGCTGACGATCGCGAACTTCCTGGCGCGGGCCGACCAGCAACCCCACTTTGTCCCAAGGTTCCGCGAGATGAGGCGGAATAACGGCTTGAAGATAATCAAGGATATTCTGTAATGTCGCTATGACGTTTGGATCATCATATTCTTCCAAGGCATAACGCACCGGTGGCTGTTTGCGTGCCGTTCCTGGTCTTTTCTTGGTCGGCTTAATACGCTTGGCCATGGCTCTGCTCCTGAATAAATGCGTTATACAAAGCGCCCAGGCGCTGCGTCAGCGGCCCGGGCTTCTGATCTGCCACCGCATGGCGTTCAATATACGTTACGGGCATTACACCCATGATGGCATTGGTTAGAAATATTTCCGGGGCGGAAAGCACATCATGAATGGTGATCATCCGCTGTACTGCGGGAATATTATTTTCAGCACATAATCGCAGGATATGCTTACGCGTAATTCCAGGCAATGCCAGGCGTGGTGCAAAACTGTTGCCATTATCGGTGGTAGACGGCGGGACCGGCACGGGGAAGCTGCTGGGGGGCGTAGCGACCGTACCATCAGGGAAGACGATAAACACATTGCTGACACAGGCTTCGGCCAGCAGTTTATCAGCGCTGGTAAACCAGAGTGCCTCGCCGGCGTGAACGGCGCGGGCCTCGCGCAAGGCCAGGAGTCGATCCAAATAGCTGGTGGTTTTGTGCCCCGTCAGCGGCCCGAGTGGATTTTGAGCATATTGGGAAACAATGACAGCCATCCCCTTTTCATACAGGGCCGGGGCATAAGGTTCAAAGGGAACCGCGGAAACGACGGTGGTTAAGGCTTCGTCGGCGTTTTGTCGGGTGTCGCCGCGGCTAACGGTAATGCGTACCCGGGCATCACGGATATTATTCAATTCCAGCAAATCGGATATCCAGCCGGTCGTGATCTGAGGATCAAGTTGAATATCCATGCCCAAACAGCGGCCACTTTCGGTAAGCCGCTGGAGATGATCCGCGAGATTCAATGGCGTACCGCGCAGAACCCGGATGGTTTCAAACAGGCCCGCGCCATGAAGCAAACCGGCGTCAAAAGATGAAATATGAGTGTCTTCCGCGGGGGTGATCTGACCATTAAGTACAATAAAATCTGACATATTTTGGCTCACTTGTCTGTATGTACAATATCACGACGGCCAGCATTGGGAAAGCTGGAGGAACTCATCGGGCGAAAGGGCCTCCGAGCGACGCTTTGGATCAAAGCCGATGGAGCGCAGATTTTCCAGCATCTGCGCTGCGATGGTGGCATCAAAAGAATGGCGAATGGCATTGCTGATATTTTGCCGGCGATGGGAAAAGAGGTTCGATACCGTGCACTGCAATCGCTTCACATTTCCGATCCGTTGCAATTTCTCCGCAGAAGGAATAATTCGGACCAGCGCGGATTTGACTTTGGGAGGCGGCCAGAATGCACCGGGAGGAATATTTGCCAACACTTCCACATTGGCCATTAACGAAATTAATACCGAAAGCGATCCGTAATGTTCGGTCCCCGGTACGGCCCTCATGCGTTGTCCGACTTCCCACTGCACGGTAAAGACAAGACGCTCAAAGTTCACGTTACCACTGGCACTATCCTCTGAAGCAGCAACACATTGGGCGGCAAGAATATCGACGATCAGCGGACTGGCGACGTTATAGGGAAGATTGGACACGAGTTTCACCGCACTGGCGGAAGCCGTCGGCTTGAGGGAAAGCAAAGTGTTGATCACCAGCGGATTCAGGCAATGCTTGCCCGCCAGCACATCGGCGGTTATCCAGCGTACATTGGATAACTTTTGCCAATACTGTGAAGCCGCCGCCAATAACGGAGCATCAAGGTCTACGGCCAAGACCGCGTGAACAAGCGGTGAGAGGCGGGATGTCAAGTTGCCCGGTCCGGGTCCCACTTCCAAAACAATATCATCGCTCGTGAGACCAGCGGCGGCGATGATCTGATCGAGTACCCGCGGCTGCATCATAAAGTGCTGGCCAAGGCGTCGCGTGGGTCGTGTGCCCGCGGCGGCCAGGATTTCTTCAATTTCTTTTCGTTGCATCGATGGGTTCCAAACCGTTATACCAACGGATGTTCAAGGTGCTTTGATCGGCCCGGAATACCCTATGGTTCCGGCACAAGTTCAAAAGTAAGCGCTGCAGGCTGCCGCCGGCCGGAGGCATCAACGGAAGGCCCGCGAATGACAAGCTTGTCAATAACCAGTTTCCGATGATTCAATCGAAGTTGCGCAGAAAATGGTTTTCCGGAAAATATTGCCGCCACGGAATTAACAATCTGGGGGGTAGCAGCGCGGGCGTAACGCGGCCCGGCATAAACATCGATAATTTTTTGCACCACTGGGGCCAGGCGCGGCAGAACCGCTTTTAACCGATCGGTCAGCAGCGACGTGGGCAAGGGAAAGTTACCGATCCGCAGAGAATTTATGGTGATTGTGGCCTGCGGCGGCGAACCGACCGTGGGAGTTAATTTCACGTTAACGCCCACACTGGCAACCGCATTTCCCGGTACGCGGCTGTCCTGGGCGGCGAAGGTGATTTGATTGTCCGTAAACCGGACGTAGGGATTTGTTAAGCCACCGGGATTGTGCGGGGTTTTCGATTTTGTCGGAACGCCATAGGCAACCGCCAAGAGGCAGTTAATTTCACGCTGGGTAATGGTCCATGTAATGGCACCCGGATGCGGGTTTCGTAATTTATTTCTTAACGCCATCAGTGAGGCCTGCGCATGATCGGCCTGATTGTATACAGCATCATTCATGGTACGAATCGGACGATACCAGTACGGCGGTAGAATCATTAACGCGGCGATGGCCGCGTTAATTAATCCGACAAGGATCAGTACCGCCAATAACCAGCTTGTCGTTGATTTTGGCCGGTAACGGCCGCCAAGAAATACAGAGCGTCTGCGAGGACGGCTGGAGGTGGAAATTGTTTTCATAAAGGCCTCCGGGTCACGACGCGCCAGTTGGCTTAAGCGGCACGGCCGTGGGCAATGTTGGAATGTGTATTTGCATGGCATTATGTAACCGCAGTTGCTTAAACACTCCGGCATTGAGTTCAATGGCAAAGCGAATTGCCTGGCCGCTGGGATATAGTTTTTTTCCATTGTCCGGTTGCATGGTGTAATGCCGGATGATGACACCATGCTGATTAAGAAACAGCAAGTCCAGCGGAATCAAGGTGTGTTTCATCCAAAAGGTCTCCGGCCCGATGTGGTGGAAAACAAACAACATGCCGCGATTGTCCGGCATTTTGCGAATAAACATTAAACCGCGATCCCGCGCACGCGCGGACGCCGCAACCCAGAGTTTAGCCGTTTTATTGCCCAGTTTCACATTTACAATCGGCAGTTTTGGATATCGGGTGGTTCCGCCGCGCACCGGTCCGGCCAGCACCGCCAGATAAGCTGTTAAGACAATTAGTGCCAGCATCACGAGAACGGTGCCCCGTCTCCCCCACCGGCATACGCCGTGGCCTATAGATAACACATGATTGGGTTTCATCCAGTACATCCTGACAACCAACATGGCGGTTATTGTAACGTGGAATGACATTTTCGGGGCATACCAAGTCGGGAAAATAGACCGACTTGACGTGGTTCTATTTTATTTACTTTAAAACCATGAAAACACCCCAGCGCAAATTTTTAATGCAACACAATACTCTTCCAGCTCTCAAGCGATCCAGTTTCCAACACACGCGGCGGCAGGTCTGAATGGCTCCGGAAGGCAACGGGCCATCGATTTCTAATTTGAGGGAAGGACATTTAACACGTGCAGACCATTTTGTGCAATGGACTCAACGTGGCCATCACAAAATGCCGCATTGGCATCACCGGTGGTCGGCGTATAGGAATTGTGCCGATAGCGTAAGCCCTGATGGTTGATGATCACTGTGGTGGCATCGGTATTTCCGGGATTCACAGGAATAACCGTTGAATTGGTGTAGCTGCCATATTGCCAGGACAATTGAGCGGGCGTCCATGAGAACAAAAATGAAGCGCAGTTTCCACCGGGAAAACTCTGGTTGGTGTCGCCAATTTCGATAACTTGCGCCGGGTCGGGAATCGCACTGTAATTGAGACTTTGGTTCAGAGCATTGCCGGTAATGGGATTGGTAATCGGGACAAGAAATACGTTGGGATTGGCGGCGTAATTAAGTCCCCAGAGTGCTGTCATCGGTTCTTGCCGATCCGGACACCAGAATATCGAATCCCATTTATCCGCGAGATCAGCAGGAATATTTTCTCCGATAACACCGTTATTGGTTTCCGGCACGGGCGGGCCGACTAAAAGATAAAAATCCAGATTCGCCCACTCGCCGAAATACGAATTAAACGAACTGACTGGAAAAGCAGGATTACCGTAGGTTCCATAAGGTAAAACGCCTTGCGATTGATTGATGTATAACAATGTGACCTGCCCCAAACTCCGTAATTGTGCCTCGCAGGCGGCTGAACGAGCCAATTCTCTGGCCCGTGAGATCGCCGGCAACAGAATGGAAATCAGAATCACGATAATCAGCAGGACCACGAGGATTTCGATGAGAGAAAAGCCGCGAACGGTCGGGCGAACATCTGCTTTGACAGAGTAAGACGGAAGCAGTTTTTCACCGGGCTTGGAAAGATCGCGTTGAGTTATTTGGCACATCATTAAGCCTCGCAAGAAGTTTCCGCGTGGCCATTAAATCTCGGCCAACAGCGCAGCAGCAACTGTTCATATCGGCTTATGGGCGCGGATAATTCAGGACATATTACTTTTGGGACGTTCACCGCCAGGGGCAAATACTTATCGGACTTGCTTTCTGTTTTGGGGCATGATTCTTGAGCGTGCGATAACTAGAAATCCGTCAGCGCTTTGGGCGGCAAAGCCGCGCGCAACGCATTAAGTACGGCGAGCAGATCGATAAACTCCTGGGAAACCGCCCCGGCCACCGGCGGTAATAGGCCAAAGGATGCCAGTACCATTCCGATGATGCTTAAGGCCATGCCGCCCAAGGCGCTTTGCAGCGCCACATTTCTCATGCGACGGCTGATGTGAAAAAACTCATCCACTTTTTTCAACGAGCTGTCCATAATAACAGCACCGGCGGCCTCCGTGGTTATTTCACTGTTCTGACCCAGCGCCACCCCCACCGTAGCCGCCATCAACGCCGGTGCATCGTTTATGCCGTCACCGATGTAAAGTGTGCGGGCTTTAAGAGTTTCGGCTTTGACAATATTGAGCTTCTCTTCGGGCGTTTGGCCGGAATACACTTCCGATATACCCACACGATCGGCCAGATAGCGCACTTCAGATTCCCTATCTCCGGATACAAGCATGAGGCGGTCAAAACGGTGTCGTGGGCCAAGATGTTTGACAAATGAGACGCCATCCGCCCGTGGCTCATCGCGAAACTGAAAGGTCGCGGTATATGCACCGTCAATGATGACGACACATTCCAAACCGCCACCGTGCGGCGGCAGAAATGGCTGGGCGGAGGGATCACGGTCTAAGAGTTTGCGACGGCTGGTAATTTCAACCTGATGCCCATCAATAGTACCGGTAAGTCCAGCCCCCGGTGGTTCGCTGATTGCGGTAGCCTCGCGTTGTGACAGGCCGGCATCCGCCGCTGCTTTGACAATCGCCCCGGCCAGAGGATGTTTGGAATAACGCTCCAGACTGGCAGCGAACATGAGACTTTCATTGCCATCCATGCCAAGCTTGCTGTCCACGGCGGCAAGGCTCGGTTCGCCATAAGTCAGTGTTCCGGTCTTGTCGAAAATAATAGTACGGCACGCTTCAACTTGTTCCAGCACCACCGGCTTTTTTATAATAATCCCCCGCCGCGCCGAGAGAGAAATGGCTCCAATAATGGCCACGGGAATGGCAATGAGCAATGGGCATGGCGTGGCGATGACCAATACCGCCAGAAAGCGCACCGCCTGGCCGCTGATAAGCCACGCAAGCAGCGCCACGGCCACAGCCAGAGGCGTGTAATACGCTCCCAATTGATCACCCAGACGGCGCAGTTGCGGACGTTCATGCTCGCTGGCCTGCATCACGCGCATGATCTTGGCGTAGCGTGAATCAATTGCCAATTTTGTGGCCCTGATATCCAATACGCTCTGACCATTGATTGATCCGGAAAGCACATTTGAACCGGGCGTTTTGGAAATTTTGAATGGCTCACCGGTCAAATAGGCCTCATCCATCACGCCATGGCCCGCGATAACCACGCCATCAACGGGACAAAGCTCATGCGGAAACACCTGCAATTCGTCTCCAATGGCGACGTCTTGAAGGGCCACATCCACAATTCTGCTGCCGAGATTTTTATGAGCGATCAACGGCATTCGACCAGCCAGAGCACGCAGTACGGATGAAGCACTGCCCACGGCGTAGCGTTCCAGCGCCTCGCCTCCGGAAAGCATCAGCACCACCAATGCCCCGGCCAGATATTGATTCAACAACGCCGCGGTTACAATGGAAATTCCCGCGAGCAGATCCGATCCAAACTGCCGATGCGCCAATTTAACCAGCAGTTCACCCACGAGAGGAATACCGCCAATCGTCAGCGTTACCAGCAGAGGAACATCGTAAAGGGACGGCGCAAGCTGCAAGGCGAAGCGCAGCAATAGATTCGTGATTATGCCAAGGACAGCCAAGGTGGCAATAATCATCTGCCGTTGCCCCCAGAGTGTCCGCCAGTGAAGAAATCGCAGCTTACCGGACGCATGCTGTCGCGTTCCCGCTTGTACGGATGCGGTTGTATTATGTATATCTTTATCCATTTACGCTATTTTATCTTATATTTTAGTTTTGCCAATTCTATCCGAGTGTGGTTGGCAACATTGACAACACACCATCTTCACTGGCCTTAATGAGACTTGCGGATCATGCGGATCATTTTGAGGTTAATGAAGATAAATTTCAAGAACTGCCAGGGCACGAACGTGCGAAAGAATCGCGTAAGTCTTGTGGGACGCGGAGCGAAGGGAATTAAACCATCGTTTTTCATTGAACTACTCCGGAATCAGCCACCACAGGGGTTTGGCTTTTGCTTTGTAAATAAACATATAGTGCAGAATTTTCTTGATCCAGTGGCCCGCGGAGCCAATGTCGCCGAAGGTGAACTTCAAATCTCTGCCATATTCGGGAAATTTTTCAAAATCCGGAACAATCGGAAACATGGTCATGGAGGCGGCCGTCCCTGACCAAAAGTTAGCGCCCGCCGATGCCACACAGGCGGCACCCAATTCCGCCATCGAAGCGGTCTTGGCTCCTTTCCCACCATGTCCCAAAATACGATCCGCAATGGTATTGGCGACCACACGGCCCATGATTGCGGAGGGCATGCCTGTGCGTGGCGGGGCCGGCGATATGGGAGTACCATTCACGCTGGTTCGGGGCATGGAAATTGGATGCGGCGGCGCAAAGGCGATTCCAACCGCGAAAATGTTACTATATTTGGGATTCTGATACGTGCGCGGCCAGTCCGCAGCCTTCCAGTCACGATATTCTTTTTTGGTGTAATTGGCATCGACTTTCATAAAACCACTGGGAACAAAAACATCAGCGGTAATATCTTGCCCATCACGATTTACCGCTTTCATCCCGGTGCCGGTAAAGGGCGGCAGCAGCATGGCAAAGTCGTAGGGAGTTTCATGGATTTGACCATCCAACGTTTCACAATAGATTTTATCAACTTGAATTTTCTGAACATGTGCTCCGGTAATCCATTGAATGCCGCGCTCCACGAACAGTGATTCGGCAAAGGTGCGGCTGTGAACCACATATCCGCCGCGTTTGAAATACATACCATCCACACCAAAATCACCTAATTGTGCTTCATTGGTAATAAATATGATAGAAGCCTTATCTCGCACGCCGTGCCGCCGAAGCTCAAATTCCACATTCAGCACATATTCAAACGCCGCACCCTCGCAGGTACATGTACCATGACCTGTACCTATGACCAGTGTTTTCTTGATTCCTTTTTTCATCTCCGCAATGCAAGACAAAAAAGCGGCTGATGCCTTATCGGCGTGTTCATACGTGCAAACCGATTGTGTGAAGGCTTCCGGACCAAGGCCCGCTGTGGCCGCGAAATTCAACTTGGGACCGGTGGCATTGATGAGATAATCATAAACCACATGTTGCTTGGTGCCCTTTTGCTCTCCGGAAGTCAATTCCACGACCACAGATGGTTCTGATTTGGCGTCTGTGGAGGAACCTTCCGGATACACTTCCACTGCTTTGCCTTGTATGAATTCAATCCCCATGCGCGTGTAAACGGGCCGCAACGGTACAATCACATCCGAAGATTTCATCGCCCCTACGCCAACCCAGATATTTGAAGGAATCCAGTTATAAATATCTTTCGGTGATACCACGATTACCTGATGAGCCTTGGGTAATTTCCGCCGCATGAATAACGCAGCGGTGTGTCCCGCAATCCCGGCACCGAGAATAACTATACGAGACATAGCGTTTACCTTGCCTACAGGAACTTCCACAAATTTATATCGCTCGTTGAACGATATTCAACGGCTTGTGGTTTTCATCCGCCAAGCTTGTGCATAGAAATTACCACACAGGTAACGTCAATATGCCAAGCTCATTGGTCCATCCATGCCCTTGTGCGGAACGCACTATATGCTTAGAATATTGTACCCGTCGGCGTGTGGAGGGCAAACAAGGTGAAATTATTATTGTATGTTTGCCGCCGTTTCCGGCTCCAGTGATTTGCCGAGAACCTTTCCAAAGAGCCATTTTTCGGCATTGATGCGATAAAGCTTTTCCAGCACCGCTGCGGGCAAATTCAGGCCATGTAACTGGGGGATGCCATTGGCGGCATCCGGGTCATCAATCGGTGATTCGCCGCGATAAGCCGTTTCCCACTGTTGTTGATGCACCCAATAACGGCTGGCGTAATGGTCAAAATCATACTTTTCCCCCACGACCAGATCGCTGCCAAAAAGGATGCGGTCCTGATTGCGGATAAAAAATTCCCGCACCGGCTCCAAGGGCTGCTCAGCGATCCCACGCACGATCCACTTGGTGGCACTGGAATCCACGACGTAATGCGGGAAGCGATCCAGGCGGCGCTGTAACCGATCTAATTCTTCCAAGCTGCCACCAATATGGGCACCAAGATGGACACGATCAGGGTATTTTTCCAACATACGATCGAGCATTTCGAATTGCTCCAGGTAGCTTTTATGTCCATCCTTCGGATCGTATTTTTTTCCGGGACCAAACCAGGCTTTAGGATCACCTACATGGGTCATGAAATGATAACCCAGTTCGTACGCCTGGCGCATAATGCTTTGCATTTCCGGATGATCCAGATTCATGCCCATACGTTTTTGCGTGCCGGGGGCATTGTGAAATTTAATGAGGCGCGAGCCGCGGGCATAAAATTCGTCGATTCTCCGCCGCCATTCTTTGAGAAAGTCCTCTCCGGGGCCCAGATTCTGCCATTTTGGAATTGCGATAAATTCAAATCTGCCGGGAAATGCCTCGCGCAGCGCATCGACATCCTCCAGCGGTGCCATGGTCCAAATTCTACCGATACCATAAGCATCCGCGGCACGCAGGAATTCGCGCGTCAGCGCGGGTTCGCGGGTGTGGGTATGGGCGTCGATAATTAATCCGGAAATTTTCCTCTGTGGCACAGCACGATAGTTAATTCCCAAACGATTATGCGGGAGAACCGCCTGTGACGCGCTGCTGATTTGCTCTGTCATGATGCACTCCGATAAAATATTATCTGGCCATTTCCATTTTTCCGGCACCAGCAACAGCCATTTTTACCTGCCGGTCAATATTTATTGTAGGCAGGAAATCGGCGTTGGCTAATTCTTTTTCACCGGCTTGGCCGCAGCGCGGGTTTTGGGCCATGGATCTACATTTGTAAGTAATGTAATTCGCACCTGCCGCGCTTTGGCCAACTTCAATCCGGTGAACCAGTCCCAGACATAATAGCGGAGGTGATGTGCGGAGAAATAATCCATGGCCCGGCGATCAGCCACGATGCAATATCGCTTATGGATCACGTAGGTTGTCGATCCATTAACGTTAAATTCAACCCTCTGCAACACGGCCTTGGGACTGGGAAACAATTGCACATGGCCGCGGGCATAAAATACGAGACTTGGTTCGGTATAGCCGACCGCTCCAAGCGTAAAGCCCTCCGCGCGTAATCGTCGCATCTGTTGTCCTGCTTCCCGGCTTAACTGTAATGCCTTGATGCTGGGCAACGTTGAGATATCCGCAATCATTAATGTCAGGCCGAAGCACAAAACTGTGACATAGGGCCATGCCGGGCGATTCCACGATATGGCTCCCGCCGCACCGGTGGCGATTAAGGCCGCGGCTAATGGAATAAGGTGATAAAACTGATTCGGATGATGTGGCGCAAAGAGCATCCAACCCGCCGCCACGGCACCAAGCCCCATTCCCAGCCATATTGCCATCCACACCCAGCGCGCGGTGGCAAACCATTTCGGTGCAAGCACATCGGTCATTCGGTGCCAGCTCTGTATAAGCGTATCAGCGCAAAGAATCGCCAGCGGGATAAAAAGCGGAAGTATATATTCCACCATTTTGGTGACAATGCACTCAAAAATCAGCCACGATGGAATCACCCATGCCAGAAGGAATTGATACGGCGAAGGATCAATGGACATCACCAGCTTGCCACGCACACGCCGGATGGCGTGATAGGCCGCCGGCACGAGTAACACGCTCCATGGCCAGAATATAGCCCAGATCACCAGAAGATAAAATCCGGGCGGTTCACCATGTCCCTGCAAGCCGCTGGAGGTTCGTTTGATCAGGTTCTGACTGATCATTTGTTCAATGAGCTTGCCATGGGTAGCATGCCACGCCGCAATAAACCAGGGCAAGACGAGAAGAATCAGGATGCAAAAACCAAGCAGCGGCCGCAATCGCCGCCACCAATTCCAATTGCCTTTGCGGATTAATGTATAAACCAGTTCCGGCAAATGAACAATTCGGTCCAGAGCGGGACTTTTCCACCAATGCCGCCATACGTCGCTGGCACGGCCTGTGGTTAAGGAAAGTGCGATCATTGTGGCAAGGATAAAAATGGGCGTCACACCTTTGGTCATGATGCCTGCCGCCATCGATGCCCAAAAAATCAGCACCACCCCGATTGGGACATGCCCGTGAGAAGCCACATACGATTCATTGAGTATCTCACCGCCGTTGGATTCCAGAAGCTGATCAACCCGGGGGCGCAGTTTTGGCACGCCATCATCTGCGGTCTGTGAATCCCACGCCTCCCACACGCAGGCCATGCACACGGTGGTGAAAAAGATCATCACCGAATCCGCAGTGGCCAGGCGGGTTTCAGCAAAATAGAGCGCTGCCACGGAAAGCATCAGCGCGGAGAGCAGCCCCGTCGCCCTGCCGAAACGCCGCCCCGCCATCCAATAAACCACCAGCAATGTCAGTGCGCCGAACAGAACACTTGGCATCCGCGCCGCCATACCGCTGACACCGAATATTTTATAACTGATGTCCATAAGCCAATAGATTACCGGTGGCTTATCCGGTCGCAGGACGCCGTCAAATCGTGGGACGATGAGATTCCCACTGGTAAGCATTTCCCGCGCCGCCGAGGCAAACCTTGGTTCGTCGCGGTCAAATAGTGGAATACGCGCCAATCCCGGCAGGTACAGTGCCCCTGCCAGCAGAATAATCAGCAGTGCGTCTTCCCAACTCCACCAGTGTTTAACTACTTTTTTCTTTGCGAGTTCTTCGGGCATTCAACGTTATCCAGCTCCGTTTGCCTTGGGGCGACCAATCGGGCGCAATTTATGCTCGATTCCCATTTTTGTCGCAATCTTGGCGGCCCAGGCATCGGTACCCAATGGGCTGCCACGTTTCAGGCTTACTTCCAGCCGGTCTCGCACAGATTTGTCCATTGGCTTATTAACCAGTTTCTTCCAACGCTCAGGTCGATCCACAGGCAATGCACTTAGTAATTGCCGGGCATGCTTTTTATCACAGCCCAAGCTTGACCATGACCAATCAGCGGCATGGTTGACGACTCTGGCGCGCAACGGGATGGATTCGATATAGCGAAGCAGATCAATCAGATCGTCTCCCAGTTGTACCGGCAGACTTTCATACCGACCTTTATACAGGCTCCCTTTAGACCGCTTATATCGTGCCTGATGCCGCTTGACATGGGTATTGGCCACCCAGGACATATACTTGGATAAATCCGACTTGCCGCGCGGCTTCAGAATGATGTGCCAATAATTCGGCATCAGACAAAACCCGAAAACTTCCACTGACGCCATTGACGTGCCCTCGATGAGTAATTCCAGGTAGGCCTGGAAATCCTCCGATGAGCGAAACAATGTTTTGCCATTTTTCCCGCAGTTGTAAACGTGATAAATGACCCCGCCCATGGCGGCCCGTGCTGTTCTTGGCATAAAAACCTTTCCTTTCTTTGTTCCGGCAAAATCCGGGCGTTTCCGCAGCGCCTCGGCTCATGCCTTACTTTTTTCTTTTCCAGTTACCGATGTATCGGCTTTTGAGATAAAGAGATTTTTTAAAATATTTTCACCGCTTAATTGTTCGCCACTGATCGCCATAGCCAATAATTCACCCCCTAAAATATCCGGTGCAATAATTAAATCCGGCCCAACCCGCTGAATTCGCGGCAGATTCTTGCTGTTTTTTACAGCCGCCACGGTGCGGGCATTACCAGCCAATTCCTTTGCCGCCATAACGATAAACGCATTCTCGCTGTCATCCGCCCGTAACGCCAGAATAGCCAGCGCTTTTTCTCCACCGGCTTTCCGCAGCACCTCTATGTCCGAGGCATCCCCGACGAGCATGTCCGCAGCGTCCACCCATAAATTATCCGGCTCTTTAGGCACAATCACAACCACCGGCAGGTGCCGGGATCTAAGTTCCCGATAAGTATTATGCGCCAAAGGATTATCACCAATGACAATATAATGATCCTGTTTCATGCGTCTTTTTTCTCCTGCCAGCAAGCGCTGCATGCGTCCGTTTACCAGTGGCACAATTACCGCGGAAATGGAGGTGGCAAAAACCGTTATGCCTAAAATAATCATGGAGATGACAAACAGCCGCGCGTCATTGGACTTGGGCACAATATCACCGTATCCGACCGTTGAAAGCGTCACAACCGAAAAATAAAGCGCCCCGATTAAATTTTTAATTGGAGGTGTAAAACCCTGACCAATAACAAACGAGCCGAAAACGCTGTAGCCCAGCAACAATATCACGCTCATGAGACTGAACATGGTGCCCGCCGCCAGACTGGATTTTGAAAAATGGCGATAAAAAAGAATCAGCGCTACCAGCATCACCCCATTCAGCAGCGTCAACGCCCCCCACCGCAAATCGGCTTGATGTAATATCAGTGCCAACGTGGCCGCGGAAATAATCAGTGCTATTCCCCAGGCCAGACGCGAGCGAAACGCCAATCCAAAGGACATCGCCAGAAGCACTGCTCCAGCCGCGGCTTCCGGTAAGCCGCCCAGTCCCGGCACCACGGCGATCTGGCCGATGTGTAATACCGGCTTTAGCTGCTTGATAAACGGAAAGGCTTTGGAAAACCTTGAAATACCATCCAGAAGATTCAGCAAGCCCAGAATGGCCGCAGCTGCGGCAACCGGCAAATGGGGAAACCAGTGATCCAGTCGCAAACGTCGACGGGTCTGCTGCAAGAGCCGACCCACGCGCTGGCGGAAGGGAAACTGTAAAACTGGATACTGGCGCGGCATTAACCGTTCCTTAAAAGACCATTCTGTTTTCCGCACGCTCGGTCCAGATACCCGATAGCCCCCATCCGTAAGGTCTCCCGGAAGCCAAACGTGCGCAGCCCATGTCTTCGGTCAGCCTTAATTCAAACTGACATGGCAAGCGGCGGTACGACCATCACCCTTGATGACCTCAAATATTATCTCCGGCTTGCCGGGGGTGGTTTCCGCTTGCGTTACGAGCTTTTTGAAAGCGGCAATATTATCAATGCGGTGATCATCCACGCGCGTGATAATGTAGCCCGGCTGAACGGGAGTGGTTCCCAGCGACGCGGGTTTTCCATTATGCACCAGTACCACATAGACACCCTTTTGGGTCAACGGCAGCTTCCGGGAATAAGTATCAATAAATGCCAGATCGTGTACCACCAGACCAATCTTACGATCATAGTATCGAGGCAGACGGCTCGGCGGCGTCGGTGCCTGCCCGACGGTAATGGTAATGGTCTTTGGCTTTCCGTTTCGTAGAATGCCAAGTTTAATAATCTGGCCCGGCTTTAATTCCTGCATTCGGTGTTCAAAACGTGCTACCATCAGCGCTGCCACTGGCGTATGCGCAATCGGCTTGCCGTTCACAGTGAGGATAATATCACGCGACTTCAAGCCGCCCTTGGCCGCGGGCATGCCCGGAATAACCTGCCCGACCATCAGGCCCGACGTGAGTTTAATGCTGTAAAGTTTCCGTACCGCCGACCGCAGGCCGGTGCTGTCTAAAGTACCAAGCCATGGAATTTTGGCCACAAATCGCTTGGTCGGAACATTTATTAAATCCTGCTTGAACGAGTCATACGCGATAAACATTCCTACCTGTTGGTTGTCACGCAAGGTAACCGGGACAGATCGCCCCAGCAGCGTCAGGATCATTCCATCACCAGGATTGGGCACCGTCATGCCGACGAATTTACCGGTGCGGTAATCAAACACCGGACTGTTGGCATCCGTGAGACCAAATGAATCCGTTGCAATCAGAGTGTGCACAAGTGGTATCATCGCTTTGATGCGGTTGACGCCAACAAAGGCCCCATACGCCTGATCCTTACCCAACCGCCCTACCGAAAAGACACGCTCGGCAAGATACGCTTTGGAAGTCGATGAAATGCGCAATGGTGTCGCATCCAGCGGTTTAAGTGCCCGAACATAACAGAATAAGCCATCCACGGTACGTCCGAGATATTCCGCGGGTATTTTCGGCATATCGCCCTGGGCAATGCGGATTTTTAAGTGACGGATGTAGTCCAATGGAATATCTTGCGGGATAAGATCGGAGGATACCAGCACCACGCCCTTTTTATTAAGCACAACTCCCTGGCCGCTGAGCTTATTGGTTTTATGGAATTCGTTTTCAGCGGTGTATTGAACCACCACAAGGCTGCGGGCAATTTCGGGAACCCGCTCGGCGACGCTTGGCGCTGCGGAAGCCGAAGCGCGCGTTGCCATGAAACCGGCCGATACGCACGTCATAGCCAGCACGCGAAGCCATTTTGAACGATAATTCATAGTCGTTTCCTGATCTTAAAAGTTACACATTATCCATAAACAATATTAAACCGTTTTTAACTGCCACCGCCGGGTGTAAATACCAGCGTGCGCTCAGTGCGGCCACGTTTTACCACCACGGCATAAGGTTTCTTGGTCTTGGCCATACGGTCAGCCAGATTTTTAAGCTGCACGCTGTCCGTGATGCGCGTGGTACCGACCCTGCGAATAATATCGCCATCTTCCATGCCGGCGCTGTCGGCAATCGATCCACTTTGAACACTGGTTACCAGCACCCCGCGAATCATTTTCATCTGCTGCTGCCGCAAAAATGCGCTGGTAAGATTCCGCACGACGATTCCCCATGGCTTGATTTGATGCCGCGGCGAAATAACACTTTCCAAACGCTGCGTGACAACGTGAAGTGTTTTCTGTTTCATCACGGATCCATTGTTCATGCGATCCAATACCAGCGTGAGCGTGGAACCGACCGGCTGGTCGGCAATGTAACGCCGCACGGCGGAAATTTGTTCCGGGAATCGGCAATTGGTGGCATATCCATCGACCGACATCAGTACATCCAGGGCATGCACGCCAGCAGCGGATGCGGGAGAATCATGATCCACCGATCGGATTAACACGCCCTTTTCCGGAGGCAAATGATAAAATCGGCTCAATCCCAGCATGGGTTCAAGTTCCAGCCCGATATAACTGCGTGACACTTTGCGATCTTTCAACAATGACGGAATGACACGGCGCGCGACATTGATGGGGATGGCAAAGCCAAGATTGTTGGCCGACGGATCACCGCGGGTATTGATGCCAATGACATGGCCGCGCAGGTTAATCAGCGGTCCTCCGGAATTTCCGGGATTAATGGCCGCATCAGTCTGGAGCCAGTTGTTAAACCAGCCGGTTTCGTAACCATCAATGGTTGTGGCATTAAAGAATCTGTCCGTATCGGAGATAATGCCGCTGGTTACTGTGCGTGAAAGACCGTATGGCGTGCCGATGGCCAGTACGGGTTCCCCAAGTTCCACATGCCTGGAGTTGCCAAGAGTGGCCCATTTGAAATGCAAATGGCGGGCTTTAATCTGCGCCATATCCATCTGCACCAGTGCCAGATCCGTCCAGTGATCCGAACCGATGAGTTTGGCCCGCACGCGTTCCTGATCCGGCAATATGATTTCAATTCGACGGGCTCTGCCGGCTACGTGAAAATTGGTCAGCACCCGCCCCTGCTTATCAATGATAACACCACTGCCGATGGCCCGAAAATTTTCCGGCACGCCATTGTGGAAATCGCGCATCACGACGTTGATTCGGACAACCGCCGACGATACATGTGCCAAAGCGTATTGGGTTCGCCAGGAGGGCTTATCATTGACCATCCACGCAGGTGTTGCGGCGCAGCCCCCCAGTTGCGGAATGATCCACAACGCCAACAGCAACGCCCAGAGCGTGCGCACGGCTTCGGCTTTATTCAGGTATCGTCTCATGCGGTCGAGCATTCCGGCACTCCATATAAAGTGGCAGGCGAATGTCACCTGCCGCGAAAGATTGTCTTACAGCACAACATCTTTGAGCGTTATACGTCCAATCGGCTCGCGATGGTCATATTCTTAATCGGTTTATTGGACGAATCCAACACCAGCACGCGAGCCTCATGTTCGGCGGCTTCTTCCGGGGTCATCTCGGCAAACGCCATGATGATGATTTTTTCTCCCGGCTTGACCAGATGCGCCGCCGCTCCGTTAATGCCAATGACACCGGTACCTTTTTCACCGGCGAGAATATACGTTTCAAACCGTACACCATTATGAATATCAGCCACCAGTACGCGCTCATTGGGCAATAATCCGCTGAGTTTAAGTAGATCACGATCAATGGTGATACTTCCAACGTAATTACGATTGGCTTGAGTAATAATTGCGCCGTGAATCTTGGCTCGCAGTAAAGTTAATAACATTACACATTCCGAATCCGGCCGGCAAATTTCAGCCATTCGGGCCGGCGCTTCTGGACAGTGTACCGCAGGTGCCCCTGTTTCGTCCATAAAGGCGACGCGGCTTTTTTTGCGGCTCAACGGCTGTCACTGGCGTAAGGGTCCTGATGCCGGTAGCATCAAGACCATGGCAACGCGCGATAGAACAATCCGAATCGGTACCCGGGCAAGCCTCTTGGCACGCACGCAAGCGGGTATGGTTAAGCAAATGCTCGAAACCAGGCAATCGGGCAAGGAGCCACTGGAAATTGAACTTGTTTTCATTACGACTTCAGGGGATCAACAGCAGCAACGCCCCCTGGCGGAATCTGGCGGCAAGGGCCTGTTCGTAAAAGAAATTGAAACCGCTTTGCTGGAAAATAGTATCGACATGGCGGTACATTCCGCCAAAGACCTGCCGACCGAACTCGCCGCTGGCACCCTTATCGCCGGGACACCTCTGCGGGCAGATCCGCGGGATGTATGGATTGGATTTGAAAATAAATCCATTAATGAAATTCCCCGCAACGCCACTGTCGGAACATCTTCGCTGCGTCGGCAGGCCCAACTTCTGGCCACTCGCCCGGATGCTACCGTTGAACCGCTGCGCGGCAACATAGACACGCGTTTGCGCAAGGTGCGGGAAGGTGTTGTTGCCGGTACGTTTCTGGCCAAAGCCGGGCTGGATCGGACAGATTTACTTCCTGAACATGCGATCAGTTTGCCACTGGACGAATTTATCCCCGCTGCCGGTCAGGGTATTCTGGCGATTCAGACACGGACAACTGATTCCGCAATGCGTACTGCCGCCGAATCGATTAATCATAGTGCCACAGCGGCGGCTCTGGCTTTTGAGCGACGGGTGGTTGCGGCACTGGCCGGTAACTGCCTCGCCCCCATCGGTGTTTGCGCCATGCCACGCGGAAATCCGGTCAACAATCTTGCTGGTTGGATTGTCCGCGCTTTCCTGGCCACCCCTGATGGAAAAAAAATGTCTCGCGCCACGTTGCTGACGGAAGACCCTTCGGACGCCGGACTTAACAGCCTGTACGATTTACTGCTTGATACACTGCAACGGCGCGGTAGCGCGGAAATTATGAGCCTCATTAATTCACCGTGAAAACGGAAATTCAATTCTCCGCAGACTTGCAACGTCGGGCGTTGGGTTGCATACTCAATGACTTAAACATGCGGTTCAGGATGGATCGCAATTTTAAGGATATGACTATGCCGAAACTTACAGTTGAAAATATTGGTGATTTTGATGTTCCCGCTGGAACGCGACTGGTCAATGCCCTGACCGATATTGTCAAAATTGACCAGTTTCACGCCTGTGGCGGCCACGCCCGCTGCACCACTTGCCGCGTTCAAATAGAGCATGGTGAGCCGTCCAAAATCACTGAAGCGGAAAAGAACGTGATGAAAGAACGCGGGCTGGCCGCGCAACCTGGACTGCGGCTTAGCTGCCAGGTGCTTTGTGATCAGGACATGACGGTTCGCGTTATCAGCCGATGGAAGGGTACCGGAGCCAAAGATGCGGGCGGTCGTCCGGCTGATAACATTGAACCACCACCGGTGTGGATTGAGAAAACCGCTGGCTGATAAGGCTCAATCTTGGTACACTGCGGGATTGAAGAATTTGAGGTTACGACATGACGGTATTCACGACGATCCCTTCCCTGCTGGCGCTTTATCGCATTGACCATGATTTACATGAATTTAATAACCGCCTCGTGGCGGTAATGAAGGATCAAGTAGCGATAGAAAATAATATCACCCGGCTCAACGCTGCTCTGGCGGAACTTGAATCCGCCGGACGAAAACTCCAAGCCACGATCAGCACCCATGACTTGGATATGAAAAGCCGGCAAGAACACATCGAAAAAATGCGGACAACTTTAAATAACGCCAAGACCAATAAAGAATACTCGGCCATTCTCATCCAGATTTCCGCGGAAAAAGAAGAAGTCAGCAAGATTGAAACCATCATTCTCGATTTCATGGGTCAATTGGAAACCAATAATAAATCAGCATCAGGTATACGCGAACAACTGGATTTAGCACAAAAGAGCCTGGATGATTCCCGCCGGCAAAGCAGCCAGCGCGTTGCGGAACTCCAATCGCACATCCGGGAACTCGAAAGCCATCGTGAACGGGCGCTTCGATCCGTACCCGCCGAATCACGAAAGCAATATGACCGCATCTGCCAGCGATACCCCGGCGATGCGATGGCTCCGGTGGACTTCAATGAAAACGACATGGAAACGATTACCTGCGGCGGTTGCTTTATGGGTCTGAACATTGAAGATGTTAATTTGTTACGCGGGCGGGATGAAATTCGCAAGTGTCAATCCTGTGGACGAATTCTATATCTCCCGGAAATGCTTCCGCAGCAGGCATCCGCTTCTTAACAATTTCAATAGCTGCAAGTAACCGTGCCTTCTGAACCCCGGCAGCGAAGTCAACTTCCGGGTTCTTCGGCCAAATTTTGGAGACAAGCCTGTGGACTATTCAATTCTGCTCATGCAGTTTGACGGAGGGTCGCGCGGAAATCCCGGTCCGGCAGGATGCGGTGTAACGCTTAGTACCCCGGCGGGAGAGCTGGTTTACGAACTTGGCGATTATCTCGGCAATCACACCAACAACTATGCGGAGTACACCGGCCTGATTCGTGGCGTGGCGGCTGCGGTAAATCTAGGTGTGCGGAAACTGGAAATTCGTGCGGATAGCGAACTGGTGGTACGACAAATTCTAGGAATTTATCGCGTTAAAAACGCCACCCTTCGCCCGTTGTATCAGCAGGCAATGGATCTATTAAATAAAATTCCCGCATGGTCTATCAAGCATGTATACCGCGACGCCAACGCGCGGCCCGATGAATTGGCGAATATGGCCATGAATCGCAAGCGTGCTGTCCACGGCGGCCCCGCCGCGGAAATTCTGCACCCCGTGCAAGAAGATCGACAAAAGTCAGCCTGAGCCAGTTACGCCTCTTTTCATTTTCTTTTATTGGCACGTTATCCCGTGCAGCGCATTGATAACCGATCAGCCTCCGTGCTGCGCCATGCGCCAATGCGGCGAAATGCTACGTTACATTTTTCGCCAACCGCGCACTTAAATGGCAATCCCCACACATGGACACTGCTGGCATTGGGCGGTGCCGCTACATGTTGTCAAAAAAGGTATTACCCCCCAAAATTGGGTGATTGTAGAAATATATTGAATTGATAAGGTATGAGCTGTGGTTGATATGGTCAGCCAGAACTTCGTGCCGGGTGTGAACGTGGTTGGTGCATTATTCTGGGTTGCTTTTTGGGCCTTATGGGCAGTTTGGCTTGCGTGGGTAATTAAAGACCGCCGCTGAATAACGTCAGTTCGGGATAAGGAATTCAAATAAAGGGCCACTTGGCACCTAGAAAACACTGGTGGTGTGTACGACGCACGCCTGTTTTTTCTACCGCAACGAGGCCAAACATGGATACCGTTGCACTTTTTGTTGATGTCGATTCATTCTGCCAAAACCTTCCGGACGCTGCGGGCCTCCGTAAGGCCGCGACCGTGGGTCGCGCCACCCCGGCACCGGAAACTGCCCCGCCCCCGCGCTGGGCGCGGCGTCCGCTCGGCGGTAAACTTGCGCCAAGTTTCGCAATCGCACAATCAAGGAGCACGGAATGTCCGAACAGCAGCCCTCCACCGCACAGCGGACAAACATATTGCAGCCGCCCGACTGCAAAATATCCCGCCAGCCCGAGCCCGGCCGCCCATGGCCCGCGCACGCTGCGGTGAACAACCGGGCCAACTTTCTCGGCAATCAGCGCCCGGCCACGGCGGAGGTGCCCGGTGGCTAACGCCAAAGTTAAAACGACGACGCGATCGTACACCCTCAGCCTAAATGCCCCGAGCGATACCACCGACCGCTCGCCACTTTGGCACCGGATATTCCGCACTCACTACGCAATCTGCTGCGGTGCCCGTGAATTCGGAAAGTTGCTCCTCGACCTTCGGGGCGGTCTGCCCACATCGCTCGCACAACTCGGCGAAGGCATCGCGGAGAATGACCGCCGACAGACGCAACGGGGAACCCGCCGGATTCTCGCGCTCGGATGGCTTTCCGTGGAAGATTTGGACCACGCGCGCAACGATCCGCACCGCGTCCAAGACACGGCCCCGGGATCGCCTCTCGATCAAGACCTCGCTGAAAAAATCCTAAGAAAAATCCTGATCACCAAGGGAATAAAATCAGAAGAGGAACAATCCAATTGGATAAGCGACTGCCTTCCGGCCCTGACGGCAAATATCCGCCCCGATGCGGTCTGGGTGAACAGAGCCGAATCCTTCGCGCAATGGCAACGGGGAACACAACCCGGCGCCCAGCCGCCGACGCCGGAGGAGGCCCAACAGATATTATTCAGCCTGTGCGGTGAAAGCCTCGTTACCCTGACCCTCCCGGAGCAACCAGCGGCAGCAGGGCAGAAACAGCCTGACCAGGAAACCAGCCCGGACCCCGAGGAGCAAACGGACCGGCCACCTGCCGCTCCATCCGCCGATGATGAAATGGACCCGAGCAACGCTTCGCGCGGAATATTTGGCGACCTGTTCGGCGAAAACGCCGAGGGCAAGCGCTCGCGATCCCAGGGCAAAGACAACTTTGCCTGCGCCGTGCGCGATTTCCTGTGCGCGAACCCCACCCCATCAGCCGACGCAATTACCGAATTCCGAGAAAAACAAAAACCCCGGGAACCCAATCCGCCGGGGCCGGAGAAGTACCCGCCGGAGGTCTCGACATCCGGAGCACCAACCGCCGTCGCCAAGCGCTACAGGAAGCTACTGGTCTGCGCAGGGCTCTGGCCAAAATCGGCAGATGAAGACGGCAGCTCTCGGAACTCCGCCAAAACCAAGTTCGCGGACCCAAAGGAACCCCAAAAGACCGAAATACAAATCAATGCTTTGGACCTGATCGACGCATGCAACCAGGCCGCTCCCGCTGATGACAGCGGAACATCACCCAAGGCGGGGAGAGTCTTCGCCCCCGCATGGGCTTCAAATATCGCCGAAAAAGTTGCCAGCGCCACGCAGATGCCCGCGAACGCAAAATCCCTTAACGAGTTCAAGCGGCTAATGTTCGCGCTCGCCGCCCGCCGGTTTAGCCAAACCCAATCGTGGACCCGCCGCAACGAGGCCGAACGCCACATGGCCGCAGCGCGACAAGATGCCGCCGTCGCCAGGCTCCGGGAAATTGACCCGGATCACAAGGCACAAGATTGGCTACGCGGTTACGAACAGCGCCGCGCCGATCAATCGGGAAGCAACGGCGAGTTCCGAATAACCAGGCGAATGATTGGGGAAGCCGAGGCGGTCTTTAAGGCCTGGGCCGGAACCAACTCAGCCGCCGAGCGCGAACTTAAAACCGTCGCCGTGCAGACAACCGCCGAGAAATTCGGCGACGCAGCGCTCTATTCGGAAATTGCACGGAACACTGCCGCGGAAGCCGTGTGGCGCAGCGGCTCCGCTCCGGAGATATTGGACCAATGGGTCAAACTCCGAAAGGCACAGTCCGACCAACAGCGAACAAGAGTCCCACGATTCTGCCATCCGAACGCATTCCGCCACCCGACTTGGTGCGAATTCGGCGAATCATCCAAACCCGGCGTATGGTACGCATGGAATCCCAAGTCCAAGCCCAGAAAACCCGAGGTCGGAGGCGAGGGCGACGGAACACGACGCCTTTGGGTTCTCCTGCCTGACTTCAATTCCGGAATCGGCCAGGCGGTTCCCTTGCGGTGGCGAAGCAAACGGTTATCCAAGGACCTCGGAGAGGCATTGCAGCCCTCCGACGCACCGATCCCCCGCGCCGACCGCGTGAGCATCGCTGCCGCCGGGCTTAATCTCGAAGGCGCAAACGGAGTCCCGGCTCGATACCGGCCGTCGCTGCCTTTTTCTGAAAATACAAAAGGCTGGAACGCCCGGCTCCAAGCCAACCGCACCGCACTGCTCCACCTTGAAAGCAAATGGGACGCCGAAGCGGCGACCTGGCGGGACGGCGGGCGCTCCCTGCTCGCTCTGAAATGGTTCACCACCTTTTCCCCGGAGTTGGCCATGTCCGAAGGCCCCGGCCGAGCAATCCACCCAAAACTGGGGTGGAATTCCGAACCGCACAGCGACCTAAACAGGGCACAAAAGCGCGGGGGTAATGCAAAACTAATCCTATCCCGCCTTCCCGGACTGCGCGTGCTTTCCGTGGACCTCGGCCATCGCTATGCCGCCGCGTGCGCTGTGTGGGAGACACTCACCACCGAACAGATGAATGCCGCTTGCCAGGCAAAAAACCACACGCAGCCCGCCGAATCGGATATGTACGTGCATTTAGCACACCCGACGGAGAGAGTAGTTAAAAGCGGGCGAAAAAAAGGCCAGAACCTGATCCAAACCACCGTCTACCGCCGAATCGCAGCCGACACGCTCCCGGATGGAACCCCGCACCCCGCCCCATGGGGCCGCCTCGACCGCCAATTCCTCATCAAGTTGCAAGGCGAGCAGCGCCCAACCCGCGCCGCATCGAAGAACGAGGCGGACTTGGCCAACGCACTTTTCCACCGACTCGGCCTGCGCTCCGATGCCGACAGCGAGAATAAAAGCCGCGCGGTAGATAAACTCATGGCCCGGACCGTCCGCGTTGCCACGCTCGGCCTCAAACGCCATGCCCGCCGCGCTAAGATTGCCTACGCCCTCGACCCCAACACAAAAGCCATCCCGGGTATGGGCGGAAGCTCAGCGGCTTTCACGCCAGGCGACGAACCGCACATCCATCTACTCACCGACGCACTATTCGATTGGCAGTCGCTCGCGACTGACGCAAAATGGGACGACGCCCACGCCCGCAGCCTATGGAACCACCATATCGCCACGCTGCCCGGCGGATTCCATCTTGAAAATCCAACGCCCCGTGACGAATCTGCCCATGAGCCAAGCCGCCAACGCCAGCGCAGCGGCGACGACGCGCTTCGCGCAACACTCAAACCCATCGCTGAAAAGCTGTCCAAAGCGGATCGCCAGGAGGTGCACGCCGCCTGGAAAAAATATTGGGGCGATTCCGATGGCCAAAGCGCCATCGTCCCCAAGGTGCTCCAAGGCCAAAGAGGCCCCGAAAAAACAACACCCTCGGCATCTGCCAGCGGCTGGCATGGCAAAATTCGCTGGATCACTGATTGGATCATGGGTAAATATCTTGAAGGCTGCACCGGGCACGCATGGAAACACGATGTCGGCGGACTCTCAGTATCCCGCATCACCACGATGAAATCGCTTTACCAACTGCACAAAGCCTTCGCCATGCGGGCGACTCCCGAAAAACCGCGCGGCGCGCCCGAGAAAGGTGAAAGCAACCTCGGCGCCGCGCAGGGAATCCTTACCGCGATGGAGTCCATGCGCCAGCAGCGCGTCAAACAGCTCGCCAGCCGAATTGCAGAGGCGGCCCTCGGTGCCGGCATTGAGCGACGCAGCGACAATGGGCGCGAACTGCAGCGCCCACGCGAGCGCGTCGACGATCCACGCTTTGCGGCCTGCCACGCCGTTGTTGTCGAAGACCTCACCAACTACCGCCCCGATGAGATGCAGACGAGACGGGAAAACCGGCAACTCATGCAATGGGCCTCCTCTAAGGTAAAAAAATACCTCTCAGAAGCCTGCCAGCTCCATGGCCTGTATCTCCGGGGGGTACCGGCGGGCTACACCTCGCGGCAGGATTCACGCACCGGCGCACCGGGGGTTCGCTGTGGCGATATACCGGTCGAGGAATTGATGGCTGCTCCGCGGTGGCGGAGACAGATTCTCACTGCGGAGAAAACACGCCGCGAAAACAATACCGGCACTGCCCGTGACCGTTACATCCTAACCCTCGACGAGAAGTACAGGCTACTCACGGCGGAACAGCGGAAAAAAACACCCCCCGCTCGCATTCCCGTCAAGGGCGGCGACCTTTTCGTATCCGCAGATCCAGATTCCCCCGCCGCCAGCGGCATTCAGGCCGACCTGAATGCCGCCGCCAATATCGGATTGAAAGCGTTGATTGACCCGGATTGGCCCGGCAGATGGTGGTATATCCCGTGCGACGCGACAACGCACAAGCCCAGCCCAGAGAGAACCAGGGGCAGTGCCGCAGTTGATTGCGATGTCCCCCTCGGCCCTGACAGCACCGGCACACCCGAAGACCGGGACGCCAAACCAAAAAAGAACCAAAGGAATTCTAAAATTGCAGGAAGAGGACAGAGCGCAATCATTAACCTCTGGCGCGATCCAACCCACTTACCAATTAAAGAAAACCCGAGCGCCTGGTGCGAAAGCAAGAAATATTGGAATCAGGTTGAACACAACGTGGTCAAGGTGATTGAATCAAAAGGCCAGAAATTAACGCAAACTGCCGAAGCGGCGACCGGGGAAAGCGCTTCCTCCCCGCCCATTGCACCAACGGACGTACCGTGGTAGCCTATCAGAGCCTCCTAAAGGGAGGCAGAACTCCGAGTATGTGTCTTCCCCGTCATTGGGCTTGGCACTCGGGGTCAATCTAATTCACTTTGGTTCTTTGAAAACTCGGACGCGAGCGTGAAGGTGCTGCAAGGGGGGGCCGGGCGCACTCGCCGCAGCAGATTGCCCCGAAAAGCGCCGTATATAGGCGCCGCCAGCAAAGGGAAGGGGCAACCGCCATGGGGCCATGCAGGTCACGCTCGCAAGATCGCCCGCAAACCGTGGCCAAGACGCGACTTACGGGGCCAGCGGCAGCGCCCTCCGAAGTGAATCAGATCGACCGACACAAAACGACTTCCATAATACGAAAACTTGGGTAATTGTGCAGCGCCCTCCGAAGTGAATCAGATCGACCGACACGACCTCGATCGCATCGCATTCCGGGATCAGGGCGTGGCAGCGCCCTCCGAAGTGAATCAGATCGACCGACACGCAGATAATCCTCAAACACCGTGATCCGCTTTTCCAGCAGCGCCCTCCGAAGTGAATCAGATCGACCGACACTGACTCGTAAACGTACACGTCGGTATTGCCAAAGCGCAGCGCCCTCCGAAGTGAATCAGATCGACCGACACTTCAAAACTCTGTAACCTATGGCTCGACGACACACGGGCAGCGCCCTCCGAAGTGAATCAGATCGACCGACACTTTTCTACACTGGCTTGGGGCGACAGCTCCAAGCCGCAGCGCCCTCCGAAGTGAATCAGATCGACCGACACCATACTGCACACCACGATCTTTTTCCGACTCAATAGGCAGCGCCCTCCGAAGTGAATCAGATCGACCGACACTACAGAAATCGACAGGTCGTAAGGGTGGCGTTCAAGCAGCGCCCTCCGAAGTGAATCAGATCGACCGACACATTAGGCCTTGACCATTTTGACGCGGCAATAATCGCGCAGCGCCCTCCGAAGTGAATCAGATCGACCGACACTAGTTTTGTGCCGTACCAATCTTGACGATTTTCCAAGCAGCGCCCTCCGAAGTGAATCAGATCGACCGACACGCATACGTCAAAGCGTATTGGTGGCTCTTTTGTCGCGCAGCGCCCTCCGAAGTGAATCAGATCGACCGACACGTCCAGTCCCGTCTCGCCCTTAACGGGCAAGAAAATCGCAGCGCCCTCCGAAGTGAATCAGATCGACCGACACATCTTAAAATCCTCACCTTAAAATGTTCCATGTAGCAGCGCCCTCCGAAGTGAATCAGATCGACCGACACTCATCCCACAAATGATAACAAAACTACCGGATAAAGGCAGCGCCCTCCGAAGTGAATCAGATCGACCGACACGATTTAATGCACCGCGTCAAAGCAATTTTCGATGTTGCAGCGCCCTCCGAAGTGAATCAGATCGACCGACACCACCACCCCCTTTACCATTGCAATGTCACTTAAAATAGCAGCGCCCTCCGAAGTGAATCAGATCGACCGACACAAGATGCCCGGCGGCGGCCTGTAGATCGGCCACCTGGGCAGCGCCCTCCGAAGTGAATCAGATCGACCGACACATGATCCCGTCTATCAACCACCACTCGCCCAAAACGCAGCGCCCTCCGAAGTGAATCAGATCGACCGACACACGTATTCCCGCCCGTCCTGTGAGCTGGCCGTATCAGCAGCGCCCTCCGAAGTGAATCAGATCGACCGACACCGACGCGGCGCGAGCGGCCGCTAGATTGGCAGCGTCGCAGCGCCCTCCGAAGTGAATCAGATCGACCGACACTGATTCATCGGGCGTATATTCACGCCGGCACGCACCGCAGCGCCCTCCGAAGTGAATCAGATCGACCGACACAGATCCCGGCGGCCGCAGACGCCTGGTGCTCGTATGCAGCGCCCTCCGAAGTGAATCAGATCGACCGACACCATATGTCAATAGTTAATTCAGCATCGGCCCAAAGGCAGCGCCCTCCGAAGTGAATCAGATCGACCGACACTTCAGTTTCATAGCATCCCCTCCATACGACGCCAGGCAGCGCCCTCCGAAGTGAATCAGATCGACCGACACAAGCTGGTCTTTACGCTGCCATCCAAGGACAGCCGCAGCGCCCTCCGGAGTGAATCAGATCGACCGACACAAGACTGGTGCAATAAGCCACTCTGCCAAACTTCCTGCGGCGCCGTCCGAAGTGAATCAGATGGACCCACACCTGATGGGGCCAGATATCGGATGAATTAGTATCAAGGATAATCCTTTGTGCCTTTATACGGATCAAAGTGCTCCCATGCTCCCGTGCTTGTCTCTCTGAGAAATTCCATCAAGATATTAAGTTGCCTCTCCTTCCCCGGCTTCCAAAATTTTTCATGAGCCTCTTTAACGACGCTCTCAATGCGGGCCAAGGCCTCCTCTAAGTTCTCAAGGGTTACAGTATGCCTTTTTCCTTTAATTTCCAATTCCAGCAAGAACCCATTGATAACCTCCCATCGCCTGCCACGATCCAACTTGTAAATTCTTTTTTGGCTCCATGCCGGCAAGACAATTCCTGGATGCTGCGCTTCGTTACGCACCTCACATAGCCAACGCAGAAGCTCGTCCGCCCGCATTGACTCCTGCTGCCCAGAATACCAATCCTTAAAATCGGGATTTCCAGCAAATGATTTTTGTACGCATAAAGTCGATGATCGCAGTTCCGACACAAATAACTCCAGGTACATCAGGGAAGCGGCTTCGTTCTGAACGCATCGCCGTAACTGCAAAAGGGACCACCGGGCCACCGCAATTTTTCGCTGGCCTGCGGTGACGCTGTGGTGCAGCATACCAGGCTGTTCCATTGAAGCCTGGTCAACCGATAATTCCGCGGAGATAAGTTTGAAGCGTGTTGGAGGGATTACCAGCCGTACTTGCCCGTTCGGTAATTGCTCAAAATGGGCTGTCTCTCCCGCTGGTTCAAATTTCGGCGTGTCTTCCATACAAAATATTTTCCGCAATTTACACTAAAGATGCAAGGCCTATAATGCCTTAACCCGAGCGCCCCCTAATCTTGCTGGCCATCTCCAGCAAGCATCTTCACATCCAGACCCTCAATTTCCCTAAGACGTTTCCCGACAACGCCAAGTCACTCCACGCGCCAACCATGGCCTCCGTTCGCCGCCGTGCCATCCGTGGTCCCATCCAAAAAAATTCTTTCAATCTTTGTGCCGTTGTGTCTTGGTGGTAAACAAACAACCCCCGTGGCAACGCCGCACCCCTATGCTAAATGCCAAACGCTGCTTACTTCCCGTCGTGTCATTCTAACTCTAAGTAGGAACGCAAAATGTATACAACTGCCAGCACGGCATTTAACCCGTTCTTATTGAGTGATTTACGACACTTGGTTGGGTTGTAATCATTCTTCGTTCCTACTTAGGTTCTAGGTTCAAGCTTCTCACCATTTTTTTTCATTATGCGCTAGCGCCGCCCCCTATAACGTAAGACTGCACCGGAACCTCTAACAATTGTTCCGATGCGGTACAGCGCCTGCCCCGTCTATTGATCAGTGATCAGTGGTCATCGATCATTGCGGAGGCTTGCCGCCGTTTGACAAGTGAATAACATGCCACCAGTGTGAAACTGGAAGATGGATGAAGTTGGAAGATAGCAGCCAATGAAGGACACTGTCCTAATTGGAATCGATATCCCCGCACGCACCCATCTAAAGCACTCGCAGCAACCCTGCGCCTCCGAAAATATTGATCAGTGATCATTGATCAGTGTTTTGTTGAGCGCAGTCCCGATGGCTGTCGGAATTATTCGCTGAAGCGCAGCGCTTCACGCCTTTTAAGCGGCGCGCAGGCACCGCGTCTCATTAATCCCAGCGCGCCGGGATCTCATTATTTTATTTATCGCCGCCCGCGCCCAATCCGCGCGCTCACCTGATCACCTGTTCAACCATCACCTGATCTAGCCGCCGCAGCGGCTACCCCCCCCTCGAAAACCACTTGGCCCTCTTGGCCTCCTTGAACCAAACCCGCTGCCATCAAGGTGTTTCGCAACTTTCCGAACTTGGCCCCCTTGCCCCAATAACTTGGCCCACTTGGCCCCCTTGCCCCGGCAGACCGAAAACCGAGGACCGAAAACATTCCAAATACCAAATACTAAATGCTGGCGGCTTCGCCGCCCCCCCCCTTGAAATTCGCAAATTAAAGGTCTTCTGCCTTCCGGATTCTGGATTCTAAAACAATCCCGCCGCCAGGCTCCAAACATTTTAAGCGGTGCGCAGCACCGCATCTCATTAAGGCCATCCCGGCGCGCCGGGACCGTCTCATTACTCATTGTTCATTGAGCGCAGCGCCCCCTTGCCTCCCTAACTTGGCCATCTTGGCATCCTTGAAATTCGCAAAGAACGTTGATCGTTGATCGTGGCCGAATTAGCCGCGTCGTTGTGTCTTTGTGTCGTTGTGGTAAATCTTTTCGGTTGTCGGCTCCGCCGCGTTGCGCTATCCGTTCAAGAGGTTTATCCCGGTATCAACCGACCTGAATGAAGACTCTCGACGTGCCACAACATACAAAACAAGCGGCCCAATATACGGCCCAGTTAAGGCCCAAAACCCGGCCCAGCAGGCTCCCGCAGGAAATTGCAACGAATTGCAACCCAAGCAGGAAGCCCGCTTAAATCAAGGGATTTTGCAACCGCCTGCAAACGTGTGCACATATTTGCAAGCGGATATCATGGGCGATACAGGATTCGAACCTGTGACCTCATGCGTGTCATGCATGCGCTCTAACCAACTGAGCTAATCGCCCGGGCCAATGCGTATTATCCTACAAAGCCTTGATGAATGTGTCCAGAACACGCGGGACGGATGAGGTTACAGGTGACGGGTTACGGGGGACAGCTTTTTTCCTGTAACCTGTAACCTGTAACCTAACTCGGCTCCCAATTCCTAACTCCCAACTCCTTTCCCCGCCGGCCCCGCCGGTGCGGCCGTTGCCGGGTGGCGGATGGCCCATATTAGAAATATCAGCCCCAGTACCAGCATGGGCCAACTGTACAGGTCTCCCAGACTGATCCAATGGCCGAAGATAAGCTTGGGCTGATCGCCGTCGCGAAATTGCTCCCCAATCATCCGCATGATCGGATAGAAAGTCGCAAAACATGCTGCGGCAATTCCTTCTTTTTTCCATTTTGAGCCGATAAAAAAGCAGAGCAGAAAAAGCAGCAGCCCTTCGAGAGAAGCTTCAATGAGTTGCGAGGGAATTCGGGGGTTGAGAATTTCACGCAGATGGGTAATGACAAAAGCGTTGCCTTGCCGGGCCAGATTGATGAGTTCCATGTTGGGGTTATGGCGTACGGCACCGGCCAGGTTGGGATAGCGAATCACCACCTGCTCGGCCAGATGGCGGGCCTGAACATCCAATTTAATTTTACGGATAAAATCCGGAATTTGGTGAAGCTGCGCGTTTAGAAACGCAGATTTACCACTTTGCGCCAGTTTAATAATCTCTTGTTTCGGATGCAGGCCTATTGCTGCGGCCAGACTTGGGTGATGCCATTGCAGATGTTGGCTTAAGTATCGAACCATACCGGCAACCGGGTCTTGATTCATAAAATGGGCTAAATTCGGATGTTTGGCGGCAATCGTTCCGGCCAAATGACGTATCCTCGCATCGAGCGGCTGGGATTGATAAATCAATTCCGTGGGAAACTGCACCGCCCATTTGGCATGAGAGATGTGACCATATACTTCGCCATTAATAAAATTGGCGATTCGACCAAAAAATATACCAATTGGTGCGACCATAGCACCACAATCCACCAGATTGAGAAAGCGGTAACCGCGGCGTCTCGCAAAAAAATAGGTTGCCGCAAACACGCCGACAATTCCGCCATGGGCCGCCATTCCACCATCCTGAATTTTTAGCAATCCCCAATACGGAAATGGCGGCGAAAAATTGGTAAACATGCTGGGCCTGTAAAGAAGTGCTTCCCCCAACCGCCCACCGATTAATACACCAAAAATTGCCACAAAAAGGACAAAATCCGGAAGTTGCTCCATGGGCAGCAACATGCGCCCCGTGCGGATAAAACGTTTCATCAGCAGATACGCAATGACAAAGCCCAGCAAGTACGCGGTGCCATACCAGCGGATACCAAAGCCGGAATTTCCCCATTGCCAGATAAACGGATTAAGCGTTTGAATGTAATAAGCCAGCATCAAATTATTGTGTCTCCATTCAAGTTAAACCCCGTCCAGTTCCCGCGTCACCGGCGTGGTTACGGGAACCTGCAGCCGAGAACCTGGAACTTGGAACTTGGAATTTCGCATCTCGCATCTCGCATCTTGCAAAAGCAAAGCGATTCCAAAGCCTCCTAACTCCTAGCCTCTAACTCCTCCCCTCACCCGCGTACTTTACCGGAAGTTGAATCTTTCTTACACTGGATTATCTGCCCGGTGCCCCGGAGATGATTCGGGGTGATACCGAATTGTTTTCCCAGTGATGGAAGGAAAATCTGAATGTCATTTACCAAGTCGCAACGCCTGCAAGCTCTGCCGCCTTATTTGTTTATTGAAATTGACCGAAAAAAGCGGGCGCTGCTGGCGGCGGGCAAAGATGTTATTAACCTGGGTGTGGGTGATCCGGATTTACCCACGCACCGATTTATCATTGATGAAATGGCCAAAGCCATTTACGATCCAAAAAATCACCGCTACCCCTTTGATGAAGGGGTGCCGGCCTTCCGTCAGGCAGCGGCACGTTTCATGCAGCGGCGGTTTGGCGTAATGGCTGATGCGGACAACAATATTATCACCACGATCGGTTCCAAAGACGGCATTGCTCATTTGCCGCTGGCCATTATTAATCCCGGCGATGTGGTATTGGTGCCCCAGCCGGGCTATCCGGTATATGCCAGCGGAGCAATTTTCTCCGGCGGACGGGTTTTTCATCTTCCGCTGCTGGAAAAACATGACTTTCTGCCGGATTTGGATGCGATTCCAGAAGACGTTCGGCAACAGGCACGGCTGCTGTGGTTGAATTATCCCAACAATCCGACGGCCGCGACGGCACCGCTTAGCTTTTATGCCAAAGCGGTGGCAATGGCCAAACAATACAACTGGATCATCGCGAACGATTTAGCGTACGGGGAAGTCTATTTTGAGCAGGCACCATGCAGCATCTTACAGGTTCCCGGCGCGATGGATGTGGCGATTGAATTTCATTCGCTGTCCAAGAGCTTCAACATGACCGGATGGCGCATCGGCTGGGCGGTGGGAAATCCGGCGGTGGTCGCGGCATTGGGTCAGGTGAAGGGCAATGTGGATTCGGGACAATTTAATGCCGTTCAGGTTGCGGGAGCCGCAGCCCTGGAACATTATGATCATCCGGATGTAAAAAAGCAGATGGAAATCTACCGTCGGCGACGTGATACATTGCATGGTGGCCTGGCCGACATCGGGTGGAACTTCCGCAAGCCCACGGCCGGTTTCTTCTGCTGGGTCAATACGCCGAAAAACATCAGCTCGATGGATTTGTGCAACCGTCTGCTGGAAGAGGTGCACGTCGTGACCGTTCCAGGAGCCGGCTTCGGCCCGGCTGCGGAGGGTTATTTACGCATGGCCTTAACCGTGGAAGAATCACGATTGCGGGAAGCGGTAACACGTATTGGCGCGCTGAAGATTTAAGGACCAATTGCCGGGCATATCGGCAACCGGAAAGAAACGATTGAACCAGTGAAGACGGCAAAGACGCAATTATCCAGGCACCAGACGGCAGTCGGTATTATTCTGGCGGTGGGCCTGATTGTTACCATTGTGGCCGCGTTTCAGGCACGCTCCCGGGTGATACACCGTGAAAAAACCGGTTCCACGCGGTACGTCAACGACTTTGACCGCTGGATGGTGGTGGTGCCGCCATTTGTTGAACGCCATGTGCCTTACACCAGTGACACGTTTCCAACCCCACCGGTAACCTTGGCGATCTTCGGGCCGCTGACCTGGTTTTCTCCGCCGAATGCGGAATGGATATGGGCGTTGTGCAAATATTTTTTTGCCGTGGGCATATTCTGGGCGGTATACCGCATTGCCCGGCGGGCCGGCGTCAAGTTGTCCATGACCGCTGTGCTGCTTATTTTAGCGGTATGGTTTTGGCCGGCATTACAGGATATTCAAGAAGGACAGACCAATTTATTAATGCTGCTTCCGCTGGCATTGGGTTTATGCGCAGCGCAACTGGACTGGCCGGCGTGGAAGTGGCTGGGGGGAATTCTCGTGGGTTTCGCGGTGTGCATTAAAGTAACGCCAGTGGTGTTTCTCATTTATTTCTTATGGAAACGTCAATGGCATGTTGCGGGCGGAATTATCGCGGGCCTGATTTCGGGCCTGCTATTGATCCCGGCGGCGATATTCGGATGGAGTCAGAATCTTGCCTGGTTGCGGCAATGGACGCGGATCATGATCGTGCCATATCTCAAGGGTGGCCATCTGACTTATTTTGTGGGACAGTCCATTGCGGTGTTTATTGCGCGACTTATTCGTCATGTGCCCGCATTTCCGATGCACCCGGACAAATTACATCCGGCGCATTATGTAAATGTTATAAATGTGCCGGCACCGACATGCGACATGATCATCCGTATTGTTCTGGTAACCATTGGGCTGGTGGGATTGTGGTGGTCGCGTAAAGGCATGCCGACCCTTCGTGATCGACGGTATGTGATGGAAATTGGCGGTGTGGCCGCATTTATGCTTTGGGCGTCGCCGCGGACATGGGTACCGCATTTTGTGACACTTATTTTCACACTTGTAGCGGTGGGGATGATTTTGTCCGATCCAATGATGGCGTACATAACGCGGCGAAGGGCGTTAATAGCATTATCCGTCGCGGCATTTTTAATGTTTCTAACTACGGATGTGGCGAAAGTATTCGGCCCGGACGGTCATCGCTGGATGCTGACAATCGGAGTATCGCTTTGGGCGTCCGTGTTGTTGATGCTGGTGATTTTCACAACGCGCGTCAACGATCAGACAACACCCTCCGATTTGCCGCATAACTTAACTACGACCAATGAACGTCCCTGAACAGGATCGCTGATTTTATGACTTCTATTTGCTATATCGCACTTGGCAGCAACCTGGGCAGGCGAGAAGAAAATCTCAGGCAGGCACTGGCTATGATTGCGATGATATCGGGAACAAAAGTGGACCTGGTGTCTGAATTTATTGTCACCGCTCCAGTTGGCGGACCGCCGGGGCAGCAAGACTATTACAACGCGGCAGCATGTCTGGTGACGGAACTCTCACCACACGACCTGCTGTCGGCTCTGGTAGGCGTTGAACAGGGCATGGGGCGGGATCGCTCAGGTGAGATACGCCATGGACCACGCATCATTGATCTCGATATTCTGCTGTTTGAGGATCTGATAATGGATTCACCGGAATTGAAAATTCCGCATCCGCGCATGCACGAGAGATTATTTGTATTGCGGCCTTTAGCTCAAATCGCCCCCGATGTCATTCATCCGAGTATGGGGAAAACGGTCATGGCTTTATTGCGGACATGTCCGATGGGCTCATGTGATCCAGCGTGATTCAATACGAGGTTGCCAGATGCACATTTGTAAAACAATTTCTGAATTTCGGCACTTCCGACATTCAGTGGCGGAAAGCAAAATCATCTTTGTGCCAACTATGGGCGCATTGCATGAAGGCCATGGCAGTCTGGTACAAATGGCCCGACAATTGGCAGGTTCTAACGGCGTGGTGGTGGCCTCCATTTTTGTTAATCCCACACAATTCGGTCCCAATGAAGACTTTCATAAATATCCCCGCCCGTTTGAACAGGATTTGGCCAATCTAAGCCGATGGGAAGCGGATGTCGTATTTTCCCCATCACCCGAAGAGATGTACCCACTTGGTGCTTCAACAAGCATTGATCCAGGCCCGCTGGGGGATGTGCTGGACGGAGCAATTCGCCCGGGCCATTTTCGGGGCGTATGTACTGTGGTAGCGAAACTGCTGGGAATTGTTGAACCCACCGCGATGATTCTGGGCCAAAAAGATTTTCAGCAACAACGGATTCTGCGGCAGATGGTGATGGATTTGAATATGCCGGTGGAAGTCATCACGGCCCCTACCATGCGCGAATCCGATGGCTTGGCCATGAGCAGTCGGAATCGGTATTTATCCCCGGATCAGCGTGCCAGGGCAGGAGCCATTTACCAGGCACTCTGCCGGGCACAGGATCAATACCATTCAGGAATGCGGAAATCGTCTGATCTGCAAGCAGGGATGATTGAACAAATCACGCAAGCGGGACTGGAAGTGCAGTACGCCCTGGCATGTCACGCCGAAACGCTCGTGCCTTATACTGAAACGGCCGGAACGCCGTGCGTTCTTCTGGTGGCCGCAAAATTGGGAACAACGCGATTAATCGATAATGTGCTGATTTCTTAGCGCATGAAATCGTGGAAAATATTATCGCTGCCTTATTTTGATGCACAATGATCTGGTTTATTGACCAACAAATCGCCCGCTGACTGTTTATTAGGCGTAACACTTTCCGACTCGACAAGCTAACGCGACTAAATCAATCACAAAATCCCTTATTTTTCAACCTTTTGCCTAAATATTAGGTAGCCGCACATCACTCTGGCACAGCAATTGCTTAATCATACCGATGTCGGAATGGTTCCGACCCTCTGGCTCGGCCCGTATGGATGCGGTGCGGTGCCAAGAGAAATTGTAGTATCTGTTTTGTCGGAATGGACACCGATAGCCCGCAATGGGCGTAACGATGCTCGGACCACAAAAACATCCGGGTATCTGGTTTGGAGCAGTCGTGTACCAGAGCCATCGCCGACAACTTCAGCACCTCCAATCCGGTTCAAGCAACCGATGCTTTGGACAAAGCGGGCAGGCTTACAGTTCAAGACAGACATGTACAGTGGTCATGAACGGAAAAAAAGTGCGGATGCTGCTTGAATCATGGGAATTGCTAGTAGCAACAATGGTTGTTCTGGCATTCTTCCTGAATCTTACGGGCGTTAGCCATTTTCCACCACATCATGCCGGACGCCGCAATGGCTTTTCTCATAACACCGGTTTTGCAGGTAACGCCATCACCCCCATTGATGATCTTACCAGCCATAGTGCTGGTTTGCCCTTTACCGGACACAGTGGAATATACTCAAATGTTCCTGCCCACCGAGCTCGACTGACAAGTCCTGTCGTTCCGGACGTGGCCAATCGTTGCGCAATTGAGCGTTTAGCGTTGCAAAGTGGCCGGCTGCAATGGCTGGAAACTTCCAACGTCATAATCAGCAACTCTTATCAATTCACATCTGAAAATAACAATGGCAGTGCGTCGAGTTTAGGCGAAAATCCAAAAATCAATCGGCTCTCCTGATGCCGGTTGAAATGTTCGGCACTGTCAAGAAATTGTAATTCAAGAAGTGTATACGGCGATTCGGCGGAAAGTTCCGCAGTTGGCCCGATTTGGAAAGTTCTGTTTCAACAAGGAGATTGCATGGAGTCCCCAATCAGACAAAATGTTCCGTCGTGCGGTGCGACGGATCCAGTAAGGTTTTTCAGGAATGGTTCTATGGAGGAACTATTGATGGGTTTCACAAAACTCACCAAGCTCGCAAGAGCAAGCACAATCCGGTGGATGTTCGGCTTGGCCGCGGTTGTGCTCGTAATGACTATGGCTGGACAGATTTACGCCCAGACGGCTCCTGCCACTGCAGCAGCTACGGCTGCGGTCGCCGCCACCGCACCGGCAGCAACCACGACTGCTCCGGCACCGGTAACCGGAGCATGGGCACAGCAGACCTATGACACTGGCAGTACTGCCTGGATGCTGGCATCTACCGCATTGGTCATGGTTATGATGCCCGGCTTGGCCCTGTACTACGGTGGTATTGTCCGGAAGAAAAACTTCCTGGCCACCATGATGACTTCCTACTCAGCTTTGGGCGTCATCATTGTGCAGTGGTTTCTGTTTGGATACATGCTATCCTTTGGTACATCGGCCAATCCTATGGTGCAGAAGTTTATCGGCTGGGATCCCAGCCGTTTATTGATGCTTGGATTGGACCCGATCAACGCAATCACCGGCGTTGCCGGAGCACCGGCAGGCGGGCAGTTCCCCGTTCCAGAAACCATTTTTAACATGTTCCAGGCTATGTTCGCCGTCATTACCCCGGCTCTGATCGCTGGCTCGATAGCTGAACGTATGAAATATGGCGCATGGTGCGTATTTATTCTTCTCTGGGGCACGTTGGTTTACGACCCTCTGGCCCACTTCATCTGGGGCAATGGATGGTTGGCTCAGCTTGGAGCTGTGGACTTTGCCGGTGGAACTGTCGTACATATTTCCTCAGGCGTATCGGGATTGGTCGCCGCCATCATGATAGGTAAACGAAAAGGCTTCCCGAATGTTATTCAGCCCAACTCGCTGTTTAACACACTCACCGGTGCCGGCTTGCTCTGGTTCGGCTTGTACGGCTTTAATGCCGGTTCGGCCAACGCCGCCAATGGCTTGGCTTGCGCCGCATTCCTTAACACCACAGTAGCTACCGCCATGGCCGGTCTGGCCTGGAACTTTGCGGAATGGATGCACCATCGCCGCGCCACGAGCTTGGGCATGGCGTCAGGATTTGTGGCTGGCCTGGTGGCCATTACGCCGGCTTGCGGTTACGTTGCACTCTGGTCATCGCCGATTATCGGCTTGGCCGCTGGCATCGTCTGCTACTGGGGTGCTCAGATCAAGACCATCTTCGGTTATGATGACGCTTTGGATGCCTTTGGCGTGCATGCCATCGGTGGATTCCTTGGTGCCGTGTTGACCGGCGTATTCGCCAGCACCGCCATCAGCTACGGACTCGCTGGGCCGCTCAACGCGGCTGGCGTTCCGCAGGGCGTTGCCGGCTGGATCGACGGCAACTTCCATCAGGTGTTGTTGCAGATTCTCGCCGCTGGCGATGCCGTGGTCTATGCGGCCGTTGTAACTGCGATTATCATCTTTGTCATGCGACTGTTCATGGAGATACGTGTCTCCGAACAGGTGGAAATCGAAGGATTGGATTTGGGCATACACGGCGAGGTCGGCCTAGATACCAATACCTTCCCCGAACAGTCCGTGGCAATGCCGTTCGGTGCGAACTAAGCGGTACGGCAGTAACGTGTTGTTGAACGTGCCCCCGCCCCGGGCGGGTCCCTGGGCGGGGGCTTTTTATAAAACCCGAAATGGAGAAACCTAAATGAAATTAATTATCGCAATCATTCAACCTCATCGCCTGGAAGCTGTGAAGCAGGCGCTTACGGATGTCGAGGTATTTCGCTTGACCGTCAGCGATGTGCAGGGCTATGGCCGGCAGAAAGGCCACACGGAATATTTCCGCGGTCAGGCGATGCAGGTCAATCTGATCCGGAAAGTCCGTCTTGAAATTGCGGTCAATGAGGCCTTTGTGCAGCCCACCGTGGACGCAATTGTTAAAGCGGCCCGCAGCGGGCCGGGCGGCAAAGGCCAGATCGGTGATGGCAAAATGTTTATCGTGCCGCTGGACAATGTCATCCGCGTAAGCGATGGCACGGTCGGCAGTGAAGCAATCTAACGCGTTGCATTGCACCGGAGCAAGACCTGGCGATGAGCTTTCCGCCGGGGACCTGTCCAACCAATGGTCAGGTAACGGGAGAATTAGCAAGAACGATCCTCATCCAGAAATGGCTGGGGATCGTTTTTTATTGGGTTTCTGTTTCAAGCGGAGAAGCTTTGAGCGTTCCACCGGCTTGCGATAAAACCTCGATACGTTTTTCAGCACTGTCAAGGATGGCCCGGCATCGCTGCACAAGTTCCATACCTTTTTCATACATGACCAAACTCTCCTCCAACCCGACCTTGCCCGAAGCTATTTGCTCGACAATACCTTCCAGCCGGGCAATGGATTCCTCAAAGGTCGGCAATTTTTCATCTTTTTTAATCATCGGTAGCTCCGCTAACAGTTCTCATTTGTCGATTATAACCAACCCCATGGCTGATTGCAGTTTCCGTTTGCCGCCGGGACGTAATTTGTAACCGGCCAATGGTACGGCAAGGTACATGAGAATCCGGGATAATTCTGGTACAATGAGGATTATGGTCAAACGGTTGCCCCATCTTGATGCCTCGCGGATCGGCGATGACAAGGCACTGGCGATTGGCGCGTATGGGGAATCCGTATCGGCGTATCGCTATATTGTCCTTGCGGAAAAGTCGCCCCATGGGACGCTGCGCGAATCGTTCCAGGAAATGGTGCGACAGGAAAATGCCCAACGGGAGGCCATCCAGTCACTTTTGACGTCGCTGTTTCCTACCGCATGCTTTTTCCTAACGGCCGAGGATAAAAACCTGGTCTGCGTTGGCCCCCGCCTGGTCGATGCGCGCGATGATGCCAGATTTGATGAGGCCATGCGATTAATTGTCGCCAGTGAAAAACGCTCCATCAGTTTTTACAGCCGATATGCGACCGTGGCGGCGACTCCGCAGGTAAAAGCCCTTTTTGAGCAACTGTATCGTGAAGGTCTCCAGCGGGTAAAGGTGCTGCGGGAATTGTTTTCCACCGCCGGTAAGCCAATCCGGGAATCGTGCCCGATTCAATAAAAATAAAATCGTGGCATTTTGGCTATCGGAAAATTCGTAATGACCGTAAAATGACTTTCAGGTTTGTGTTGCGTTGTTTTGTTGTCCATTGGGTTTTCTGTCCGTGGCAGAACTTTTCTTATATGTGTTGCAAGGTCCCGATAAGGGGCGGCAGTTTGATTTCAGTGCCAATGAACCGGTTTTGCTGGGCCGGGCCAGTGAACAGGTACCTTTGGCAGATTTGACCGTATCCCGCCGCCATGCGCGGTTGGAATGGAATGATAATTCCTGGGTGCTTTTTGATGAGGGCGGGGCCAATGGCGTATTTGTCAACGGCGTGCGCATCAATAAATCGTCCAAGCTCAAGGTGGGCGACCAAATTCGCCTCGGTTCCACACTCATGGTTTTCGGAGCACCGGTTCACAGCGTGAATCTGGCCTCCAGTGATGAAGTGGATGCCACTCCCGAGGGGAACCCCGGCGATTCATCCATTATCAGCACGGTTCCCAGCAGTGATGATTCGGTCATTCTCGCGGCTCCGGAGCCATCCCAGGTGGCCATGGCCCACTTCCGCGTACTTCTGCAAATTTCCAGCGCGATTGCCAGCGTTTTTGATCAACAGCAACTGCTTAATAAGGTTATGGACCTGGTATTTGAGCAACTGCGGGCCGATCGCGGATTTATTGGCCTGCTGGATCAGGAATCCGGACAGGTTGTGCCCGTGGTGGTGCGATATCGTGATGAAGAGCAGGTTGGAAAAATTGCGGTCAGCCAAACCATTATCCGCCACGTCCTGGCAAAGAATGAAGGCGTGCTTTCCAGCAATGCCATGACCGATCAGCGGTTTCTCAAGGGTAAATCCGTTCATAACATGGCCATCCGTTCGGCGATTTGTGTGCCTATTAAAGGCCGTGAAAAGCAACTGGGCGTTTTACATATTGACTCCAGCGTGGCCAATTACTCCTACACGCCCGATCAGTTGCGGCTGTTGACCGCCATTGGATTGCAAACTGGTTTGGCCATTGAAATTGCCCAGCTATATCATGAAAACGTGCAACAGGAGCGTTTGGCGGCCACCGGACAGACCGTGGCTTCGTTGTCCCATTCCATTAAAAATATTCTCCAGGGCATGCGCGGCGGAGCTGACGTGGTGGACATGGGGCTGAAAAGCAATGACATTTCCCAAATCCGCATGGGTTGGGGCATTCTTCAACGCAACCTTGATAAGGTGCAGGCCCTGACCATGAACATGCTGGCCTACAGCAAACCCCGCACGCCGAGCTTTGATTTAACCAATCTGGCTTATGTGCTGGGTGAATGTCTGGAACTCATGACCACGCAGGCGCATGATAAGAAAGTTACGCTGCTGACGGAAATAAATAAAGATCAGCCGCCCGTCCCGGCCGATGCCGATGGTATTCACCAGGCGGTTTTGAATCTGCTGACCAACGCCTTGGATGCGGTAGAATCGGGGCGTGGTGTCATCACCCTTACCAGTGATGTAGATACCGCCGGGCAAAATGCAATTATTGAAGTTCAGGATAATGGCGTAGGTATTTCGCCACAAAACCTCCAGCGGATATTCCAACCCTTTTATTCCACCAAGGGGCAAAAAGGTACCGGTCTGGGATTGGCGGTCACCAAGAAGATCGTGGAAGAGCACGGCGGAAAAATCGAAGCAACCTCGCGCGTCGGCGGCGGCACAACGTTCCGCATTACCCTGCCGCTGAATAACAAAAAGCTCACCGATTCCGATGGCACCATGGGGCCGAGTCGCTGAGACCACGTTGTGATAGCCCCGCAAAATCCGCTCGGCCTTCCCCACCGACATTCTCAATATTGTTTGTGCCCTCGCCGCGGAGGCCGACACCAGAAGTATGCGTAACGATGCACGGCAAAATAACAATGCGGCAACATCACCGATAAGATTATGCCACCACGGGTCAACGCGGTATCGGGAGGTTTTTGAAATCAAAGGGAACCTTTACCAGCACGGTTCGGGTAAAAAACTTTATCGTGGCGCTTGTCGGCGCAGCCCCGTCGAGATTCAGTGTGTAACGGTAGTAACCCCACCCGCGCTTGGCCAACAGGCCGCCGTGATGGGCCGTAATGCGCAGTCGGTGGCCATCAGCGCTATACAACCGCAATTCCTTACCGCCGCAAAGATTGTGCGTGAAGCGGCTTTCGATGGGCATCTGGGCAAAGGGCAGCCAATGGCTGGTTTTGCCATGATAAAAAAAACCCTGGACAGGGCGGACGTAAAGGTGCAACTTCCAACCGCCGGGAATCTTATGCAGTTTGCCGAATACCAGGTTCATACCATCATCGGTCAGGGTGGCATGGCCAAAACCCAGCTTGGTAATGCGTAATGTTCGCATGTCACTGGATAGATACATCCGCAGATTACCGCGCAGCGCCAACGCCGCTCCCCGCGCGGGCGGCCAGTGTAATTGAATATTTAATGGAAAAATAAGATTTTCCTGTTTACTGGGCCACGCGTTATTTGTGTTCTTGACGGGGGCCGCCAGCAACACCTTCCCACGCGAATCGGTGATGATTTCGGTGGCATGCAAGGTGCCGACCTGCTCCAGAATCTCGTTGGTAGTGGGTGCCCATAGTACAAAGCAGCTTGCCGCAAAGTTTCGCTTTTTGTTCGTCGGGTCCACACGGACCTGCCACAGGTTTTGGTATCGCCGAATGGATTGAATTGCCAATGCGCACGCACTGTCAATGACAACCGGGACATCACTTGCGAAAAGGGTCCCGTGGCCAAATCGCGGACGGTTATTGCTATAGTTATTTCCCACCGGACCAATATGGCTCATAGCCGCGATATGCCGCAGCACCATCCAAAACGGCTGGCGGCGGATACGGTATGTTGCAAGCGGTGATGGCGGCAGTTGATCGTAATATGCGGAAATTCCGACTTGTGAACATAGTTGTTCCAGTGCCGCGCGCACGGAAGCGTGTTGCAGATTCAGAGAAACCAGCGGGCCGCGCAGATCATCGGCGGCGGCGATGGAATCCAGTATTGATAGAAGCTCTTGGCGCTGCGCCGGGTCAGCGGCATGGCCCAGCGCTTTCTGGAGGGGCAGGATTGCAGCATTACCCGCAAGTATTAAATGATGGGCGGCGGTGCGCCGCCGAGCGATACTTGGGCCGGTCAACTGGCGTATCCATTGCGCAACCTGGCCGGCTTGGATCGCCGTGGGATGTGGACCACCGAGCATGATAAGACGGCCGGGATTGGCAACTGGCCGATTACGTATCTTTGGCCCCACCATCGGCTTAAGGACCACGCCGGAGCCGCCGGGAATCGGCAAGTTGTGAAAACTAAACGGGATATCCACATGAACGAAACGTGTATAAACCTTGGCCCACGCCGTAACTGGCAAGCCGCCCCGGACATGAACCTGATAACTCCATGGAGATCCGCCGGTCTGCTTGCCGACACGGCAGGGAAGTTGCCGGCCGGATTTGCTTTTGAACCCCAGCACACCGCCGATACTGGGCGTGTAGGCAAACGATTTGCCCTGCGGCAATGACTGCATGAAAAACTCTGTCATCGGCATGCTGGCCGCGTTGGCATCGGGCGCAACGGTAATGTGAACGGTGCAGCGGTCAAGCCGGGGATTTAATGGATTTTGAACAACTCCGGTGCGTTTGCCCCAACTGATACGTAAGTCACTGATCCGTATTACCGCGTGCCCCGAATCCAGATTCCGGATGTGTCTGATGTGCGGTGTGACCGCCAATGTCATGGGTAATTCACCGTTCAGCGTGCGGATCGTCGTGCTGTCCGGATGCGGCCATATCAGATGGGGGCCAAAGGAAAATTCATATTTCACCGCGGAAACAGCCGCCTCGACCGAAGCCTTGGCCGATGCCAGCAGAGACCTTCCGTGATTGTCCACCGCCCGGCTAAACCGCGCGGGTCCAAGCCGCGCAACTTGGCTGTTACCGAGGGCCCATAAGCCGGTGATGCTTAAGCCAAATCCGCCGACCGTGCGATGGCCGCGCCCCCCGTCAAAACGGATCGTCTGATACGTGGAAGAGTTTTGAACGGCAAGCAGCAGTGCGCCGTGCGTGTAAACAGGTGTGCCCTTGGCAAATGCGCCCGGCTGGTAAAAGGTTAAAAATCCCGCTCCCCAAGAGTCATTCCCTTCGGGACTTACATCCGTGACCATGGCGATACGCTGGATAACTTTCCAGAATGGCTGACGCTGAACGTTTACGGTAAGTCGGCGTGCGGCCATGGCCAGATGGAGATCAACGAACTGGGCTGAAAAGCCGACTTGCGCACAGAGCCGCTTCAGAATCCTGCGCAGGGGGGCATTCGTCAGTTTCAGGCTTACCAGCGGCCCCCGGACCGTATCGTCTTGCGCGATCTTGTTAAGCACGTCCCGCATGTCCTGACGCGTCTGAGGAGTGGTCCAACCGTTCAAGGCCGTTTTAATGGCTGGATCTGCCGCGTCACCAGCCACGCTTAACTGCTTCATCGCAGCGGCGCGCACGGAGGGATTCTGGCTTCCTAGATCATGTATCCAACTCGTTACACGCGACGGGGTCGCCGCAGTCGAGTGAGATTGAGCCGGCATTACCACTTGCCTGAGAACCGCGGGCACCGGCGGCTGGGACCGCACTTTTATATCCTGGAGGGTAACGATAGCCGGTTGGGTAGCCTGAGGCAGGGACGAAGACTTCGTAGACAATGGAATAGAGGTATGTTTAAACACAAATGGGACATCTACCGCGACCATACGGGTATATGTTTTGACGAGCACTCCCGTTGGCTTGGATGCCAAAGGAAAGAATTCATACTGAGCCTTGGTAACATATCCATGCCCAAAGCCGGTGGGATGACCTATTGGATTGCCGTGTGTGTTTGTGAAAGTAAATGGCCCCGGAGAAAAGACATCCATACGCGACAGAAAAGCCCGAACCGGCAGCGATTTTTCCTGCCATGGAGGGGTTATAATATTCATTGATACGCCCCACTGCCGCTTTGCCGGCCTGGGCCGGCCAAACATAAAACGCATACCGTAGGCATCGATTTCCGCCCGACCGGAATTCAGATTATTGGCGCTCTGAATTTCCAGATTCATGGATACTGCCACCGGTATGTTCAGGGCAAGCCGGAAAATTTCATGCGATGTCCGTGCAATCGGCCCGATGGTCAAGGTTTCCCCGGATATGATCTGCCCGATGGGCATGTCGTAGTAACTCGTAGGAATAGCGCTACCGGAAACGGTGAGCTTGCGTCCCTTGCGGCCTGATGCCGACACGGCTTTCAGCGATCCGATCTGGACGAAGGCCTTGTTCGTCGGAACCCAGAGCGTATTGCAATCGAGTTGGCAATCGTAATCTTTCTTCACCGATTTCGTGCGTTGTTTTGTGGATTTTAACGATGCTGATTCAATAACCACAGCGAACGCACCATTTACCGCAACCCGCGCTCCATTACTGAACAGACCGCGCCTGCTGAATAACAGGCTGTGCGGGTCTCCTTGCGACGGGCTTATCCCCGTCGCCTTTGCTATCCGCAATAATACGTTCCAGAATAATTGCCGCTGAATGTTGACCTCGAACCGTTCTGAAAGACGTTTACAATTTCTGGGCAACTGACACCACATGCCGGAGCTTGCGCAGACAGAAGTCAGCAAGCTGCGCAGCGTACAACTTTTACAACGCAGGGTGATCAGCGGGCCGTGCAAGGCATCCGCTAGGGCAATGGCATGAAGCACGTGCCGGAGTCGCCTGGCAACTGGCTTTGACGCTGCCCCGCTTTGAGCCGCTGTGAGCAATCGCGTGGCAGCATCACCAGCCTCGATCAGATGTTGATTGGCGTACTTTTGCGCACGGGAATTGTCGCCTTTCAGTTCGTTAATCCACATAGAGATTTGCGCTGCCGTAGGCGCGGGCAGTCCCAGCGTGGCTGGCATATTGATGGACTGGAGTCCGGTTGGCGGCGCAGCCAACTGCTTACCGGCCACCCCAGCGGCTTGAACAAATGAGCAAGCGGCAGAGACTGCGGTCAATACGGCCGCCGTGGCGACCACTCTATGGGCGCTGATTCCTGCGATCGGCATTTAGATTCTCCTTACAGGTATATCTTTATTATTGCGGCAACGGTACCCTTCTAAACTCCAACGGAACATTCATTTTTACCGATCTTTGACGGTAGAATCTCACGCGTGCTGAAACCGGAACCGGTCCGCTGGTTTCAAAACTGCAGCGGTAAGGTGTTCCGATATTACTGCCGCGGGATATTACTTGCGCCCAACCATACTTCCCGTTTGCACTCTTAAACATCAGTGCACGTTCACTATTATTTTGCAGACTGTGCAGAAACTCAGCCAGCAACGTCGCACTCCGCCGATCAAGCATATTTGCGCGGATCGTTAGCGGCACGGTCCACGACCGGACGGAAGAAATTGTCTGAGCGGCCTGGGCCGGCTTTGGTTTACCAAATTCGAAATGTAACCCCCTGATGTCCAGAGAAGCTTTACCAGAGGCCAGGTTATTAATTTGCCGCGTCAATGGATCGAAGGACATCACAATCGGCACGCTGCCGCTGATAGTAGCAAGGGTCTTTTTCCCAGAGCCCGGTCGTCTCAATACAAGAGAGCCATTGAACTCTACCTGTCTGTTTTGATTCCACTGCCTGAATTGCTGCTGAAAAGTTTTCTTAAAAAGAAGAATGGATTTTCCGGACCTATCTACCGCTTGCAGATGCCGGAGAAACCCGATACGACTTAAGCGGTTGCCGGCCGGACACCAGAGCATATTGAGGTTCAGTTGGATCTGGCGCGGGTTGGGCTTGATAACCGGCCCTCCGATGCCCCGTGCCCTAGGTCCGCCCCACCGTTCGTCCGGGAACTGGAGCACGAACATGAACGGCCCCGATACGTCTACCGGATTATTTTCCAGTGTATCGCTGACCCGGCCGCTACAAAAATTTAGCGACTGGTTGAACAAGCCCGGTCCCGGGCTTACACCGGTCACCTGGGCCAGCCGGCGGACGACTGCCCAAAATGGTTGGCGCTGAACATCGACGGAAAGGTACAGATGGTCGAACATCGGCGGGATGGGTGTTCCGGATGCAAAAAGCGGATAAAACTCCGGGTGGATTCCTACCGGGAGGCAAAGGCGGTTAATTACTTGCCGCAATGTTGCATGGTGCAACTTCAGCGTAACCAATGGCCCTCGGAGCAGGTCCGCGCGCGCGGTAGCCGCACGGATTGAACGCAACCTCCGGCGGAGCGGCGGCGTCGTGCGGCCCCTGAAGCATTTTTCCAACGCCGGCAGGGCTGCATCACCGGCGGCAATCAGTTGCTTAACGGCATTTTCCCGTGCGGCTGCGTTGGGGCTGGTCAAACCATGTATCCATACAGATAACTGCGCTGTTTCGGGTGCGGCACCACTGGGCGCGGCGGGCATAATAATTTGCAACTTGACCTTTGGCCGTTTGCTATAGCAATAATATAAGCCCAGGGCGAGGACGACAGCCAATCCCAACATCGCAGCAACACGGTACTTCCAATCAGCATTTCGCAGAAGATTTATTCCAATCGGCATGGACGTTAGCTCCGTCGTTGCGCCAGCGGATAGCGATTTTGTGGTTCGCAACCGCACAATCTTACTGATATTATGTGTTCCATGTGTATTATTGCAAAGCTGGTAACACCCTAAATATCAGTCGGCCAGTTTCTAGCGGGAATTTTATCTGGGGGCTGCTTCCCTGATCACGGATCAACTTGCTCCGGGAGACACCAATGGGGCAAAATGGAGGCTGGTGCCGAAGCGGCGTAATGCTGCTTGGGGTAACGTGTTGAGCTGTTTAAAGATAGCCTGCTCCCGGTGAAGCCGCGCGGTCGGCTGATATTCGTGTTATTATTGTTCCGGTCGCGCGGCTGATCCTGCAGGCATTGATGGGTGACAGGAGTTTGATAATGATGGCTAAAAAAAGTGTAACAAAAGCATTATGGCTGGCATTGCCGGGGCTGCTTATTGGGGCGCTTAGTGGATGCTCCACAAACCATCCCGCCGCACCGCACGCCGCAATGAATATTCGGCGTGACAACGGCAAATGCCTCGGGCGGCCGCTGGCCGTTCCCGGAACCGACATGACAATAGGGGCCAACTGGGGTCGCATGACCCCAATGACCGAGGCGATTCGCCGTCCGTGGCCAGCAATGAATTCGGATTATTTTTCCGGTGTGGTGAAACATAATCCGATTTACCTGCGCGATCTGGATGCGAAGAGTCATTATCGCGACCGCAATCCGAGCTTTTGCCAGGAAGCTATCGGGCTGGGCGATATTCCCTGGTTTTACACCAACTTGGCCATCACGCCTGTACTGATGTGCTTAAATTCACCTTGGACGCAAGTATGTTCAGTTCCGGGGCACATTTCGCCGATATATCAAGGTTATTTACCACTGCATGGGGCTGTGGTTCCAGTACCAATGCCTGGGCGCATTGACTGGCCCTATCCAGTAGTGCATATTTCCGGCGTGGCACTGCCGAAGCAGTAATTTTTTCGGAACCTCGGCAGCCAACCGCGCTGGAAAACAGTTACTGCTTTTTCGGCCCTGTGGTTATCAGACATTGGGCATTCTTTAATATGGAGTTTTACGTTTGTCCTTACAAGAAATTGATCCTTTTCCTTGGTTCCTGCACAAAGACGTGCCTTTGCTGATTAACGGCCAGCGGGTTGAGATGAATATTCGCGCATCGGAATGGACGAAACGGTGGCGACCTTTTCTGTCGAATCTCATTGAATTGCAGCGACTTTGCGGCAGGCGTATGCTTGTGGGGGTGGCGGGAGCGCCCGGGTCCGGTAAATCCTTTTTTACTGAACAACTCGCCTGGATGGCGTCAAAAAACATTCTGCCGAAAGTGAATCTGGTTTCTCTCCCTATGGATGGATTCCACTTTCCGGAATCGGTCCTGGCGGAACGATTTTTACAATTGGAGGATGGGCGACAACTGCGCATGAGCCAATGCAAGGGTGCACCTGATACCTTTGATGTTCCCATGCTGCGGGATCATCTGGAGCGATTAAAGCAAACCCCACCGAAAATGACCTGGCCCGGCTATGACCGGGTACATCATAGACCCGTTCCGCATGCCATCAGCGTGCATGAATCGGTTAATCTGGCAATGGTGGAAGGCAATTATCTATTTCTCGACCGACCACCCTATGGAGGCATATCTGATATTTTTGATCTACGCATTTATTTGGAAGCGCCTCCAGCATCAATCGTGACCAACTTGATGAACCGCCACATAGAAGGCGGAAAAACCATCGCAATGGCGAAAGATTGGGTGAAGCACGTTGATCTGCCGAACGCCCGTCTCGTGGAGATGACCAAAGCCAAAGCCGAGGTACTGATTCAGCGTGACCGCGACGGCGCGATTTCCGCAGTAGTATGGGCCAATACACCGAGTTCTTCCGAGCCGAATCCTGATGACGTATGATGGTGCGTTCGCCGTCAGCCTTAGCCGGCACGGCTTAGCTATGCGTTACGCGCAAGGTATGTCCCTTGCGCCGCCCGGGAAGATTATTATGGGAGTTACCTCATGCGCTTCACAAAAATGCACGGCATCGGCAATGACTATATATATGTTGATGTATTTAATCAAACAGTCAGTAATCCCGAAGCTCTTGCGGTTAAAATTGCGGATCGACATTTTGGTGTCGGCGGCGACGGATTAATTCTTATCAGCCCCCCCACTGCGCAGGCAGCCGCGCAAGGTGCGCATGTTCGTATGCGCATGTTCAACGCGGATGGAAGTGAATCGGAAATGTGCGGCAACGGTGTGCGATGTGTTGCAAAATACGCTTTTGACCACCGCCTGACCACAGCCAATCCCGTACGGGTTCAAACCGGAGCCGGCGTGCTGACACTGGATTTATGGATTGAACGCGGAAAAGTAAATCGCGTTACGGTCAACATGGGCAAACCGATTCTCAAGCCTTCGGATATTCCGGTAAACATATCAGGGGTGGATCAAGTTGTTAACTATCCGTGGCGCGATGTGTTGAAGCTCCATGAATTGCCTCCCGGCCCGGATTGGATCAAAGCCGCGGGACTGGAGGACGCAATGACGTGCGTATCAATGGGGAATCCGCATCTGGTGATGTTCTGCAAAAAGCTGGAAAAAATCCCGCTGGAGTTCATCGGCCCCCATATTGAAAAGCATCCGTTGTTTCCCCGTCGCATCAATGTTCACTTTGTGCAGGTGCATCAGGCCGGTGAAGCCACCATGCGGACATGGGAACGCGGCAGTGGCATTACGCTGGCTTGCGGCACGGGTGCGGCGGCGGTTTGCGTGGCGGGCGTGCTGGCGGAAAAGACCAATCGTATTGTGCTGGCCAATCTTCCCGGCGGCCAACTGGCTCTGAAATGGAATCAGGCGGATGAATCGGTTTATATGACCGGCCCAGCGGCAGAAGTATTTTCCGGTCAATGGCCTGAAGATTAATGGTTCATACCCACTGCTGATGGCCGCATCATAATATGCCACCAGATTTGCTGGAGCAATAGCATAAGACGCTTTGGGGGTCGGCGGGAAGCGTCCACACGCGGTGGCAGGTGGAAAGCCGTGTCCGGCCGCCGTAGGCGACGGCATATTTGCACGCCAAGCGGCCTTGGGCTTTCGCCAAAGGCGTTTAATTTTATTGAGCCGAGCACATATATAATGCCATAAGGTCTTACACCGTCCGGGAACGAAGAAATTTTCCGGCATGCCGAAGGCTTGCTTTCTACCGGCGGGAGAGCCTATGCTGATATACAAGTACTGGTTGCTGGAAATCGACTGGTCGATAACTGGAGTATATACATGCCAATTTATGAATTCGAATGTAAAGATTGCGGCAAAACGTTTGACCATCTTGCACCGAACATGCAGGTCCAATCGCAAAAGGCGATGTGTCCGCAATGCCAGTCCAAAAACACCATGCGCAAGGTCTCGGTATTTGCGGTCTCCAATGCGCAGCCCGGCGGTGCACCGATGCCCAGCGGCGGCGGTGGTGGATGCTGCTGTGGGGCGGGCGGATGCGGATCGCATAATTAATTCAACCGCGTTGCGTCTGATGCGGAACCGTGAGCCATGGTCACATTTTTGTCCTGACGGTTTTGACCATTTTTCAATGAGCTTGGAACGTTGTTTTCCCCGGAGTCATTATGCCCACGAATATAAACGGCAAAAAAGTCCTCATGTTTGTTGAAAACATTTATGAGGATCTGGAACTCTGGTATCCCAAACTCCGGCTGGAAGAAGCCGGTGCGGCGGTGGTGCTTGCAGGCCCTGAGGCCGGTGTTACCTACTTGGGAAAACATGGCTATCCGGCAGTCTCTGATGCTGCAATTATGGATATCAATGGAGATGATTTTATCGGTGTAATCTGCGCCGGCGGCTTTGCGCCGGATAAATTACGCCGGGACGCGAAGGTAAAATCACTGGTAGCGCATTTCGCGGGCAAAGGACAATTGGTGGCGGCGATATGCCACGGTGGCTGGATTCCAATTTCCGCTGGCGTATACCGCGGCGTTCGCGTTACTGGATCACCAGGTATTAAAGATGATCTGGAAAATGCGGGCTGTATATGGGTTGATGCACCGGCGGTGGTGGATCGGCATTTTGTATCAAGCCGTAAACCGGATGATTTACCGGCATTCTGCAAAGGCGTATTGCAAGTGCTGATGAGATAACGTCCGATAACTTTGAGGCAAGATCGTACTGCCTTTCCGTGTATTGTGGGCAATACGCCAAGGATAAAATAACTATTAAATAAGGGTGGACTTTTCTTTATGGCTGTGGTTGCGTAAGATAGTTGTGTGTTATTTAGGAGTCCAACAATATGGCGATTGCATTAACCGAAACAGCGGCAAAAGAAATTAAGAATATTATCAAGGACCAGGGGCTTTCTGAACAAGCCGCCCTGCGTGTTGGGGTGAAGGGCGGCGGCTGCTCCGGATTCAGCTATGTTCTGGATTTGACCGAAGATGCCGTGGAAACCGATGAAATCATGGAATCCCATGGAATAAAGGTTTTAGCGGATCGGAAAAGTTATCTGTACCTTAACGGAACGGAAATCGACTTCAAAGATGAGGTCATGGGCCGTGGATTTGTATTCAAAAATCCGAATGCCACGCATACCTGTGGTTGCGGCTCATCGTTTAGTGCGTAAGCTTGGATTCCGACTCATCATCAATAGGGAACCTCGCGTCAGCACGGATGAAGTTGTAATTTGTCAAAGTGTGTGGTGCATGGCAAGCTTGCGAACTGATTCGTGATGTGTACGTGGAGTTTGTACATATATGGGGCAGTTCTGCCTACTGGCAGAACGATATTCGGATATTTGTTTGACAATCCGCATTGAAGAACCGGTTTAGGGCATTGCTACCGCCGCGCGTACTTTCGCTTATAAGGCGGTTTGGGGTTATACTGCGTAACTGGTATAGACCAGTTGTTTGGCGAAAGGATTCCGCTATGCGTCCAAATTGGACCAGCCGACTCGTTATTCGGAACATTGTATTGACTCTTGCATTGCTGCTGACAGTCAGCGGGGCATTAAGCCTTGCGGGCTGCGGTGGCGTAACCAATAACCCATTTGCGAAGCGCAAGCCCCTGGTGGTAACGCCGTATCCTGTGGATTTGTCGATCGTCATTGATCGCAATACGGATACCTATTTCAGCCGCCAGCATGTGCATCAGGTCATTTCTGCCCGCGACATGATGAGTCGAACGACGTACACGAACTTTGCCGATTACAAAAATCACATCGCTTCGCAGGATCACGTCGATACGCCACTGACGCGCGATCAGCTTCAGGCGATGTGGAACGAAATTACGCGACATCGGCTGCTGGACAATGCGTTTACCTGGCACTATTGGAACAGCCCCGTTGATAATTATCAACGCAATGCCATGACACTGCAGATCCGTGCGAACGGCAAAACGCAGGTCTATCACCAGTACGATCACTGGGACAACAACAAACTTGGTCTGGTGCTGCTGTGTGAATCAGTTGATCTGCCCATTGGTCAGGATGTCAAACCGGAAATGCCGATACCGGCCACTATGCCGGCACCCAAGGCGGATATGGGTACCCAAAAGCCTCCGGCCAAAACGATTCCCGCCGATGCAAAAGCATCTGCTGATACCTCGATGACCATGCCGCCCAACACCCCGGCAGCCGCCACGAAGTGAGGCTCGTGGCATTATCGATGCTCTTGCCGCGTTGATATAATACGGGCGGCGAAATGCAGGAGTTACACCCATGGGTATGATGGAAGCATTAAAACGAGCGATTGGCGGTCATCAGCCGACGATCGTGGACTATCAGGCGTGGGGCGCATTGAAGAATTCCGATGCGGATGCCAGTAATCCGGATGTTCTCTCACGCGTAGGGCCGGCAATCCCGGAAACCAACAATTACAAACTTCAACAGAGTTATGATTCTCTCCTGGAAACCGTGCAGGAACTGCGGGGGTTGTTGGACGGGCAAGTGCGACGGCAGGAAGAATTGTTACACCGTCTAACGGCCATGCCGCATGCCGTTGAAGCTCTGCCACAAACCAGCCGAATGCAATCGCAGATGCTTGATGTGGTGACCGATCGCCTGGCGATGCACGCGCAGCAGCAGAAAAAAATTAATGAAGCGCTTTCCGGAATTGCCGTGGGGAAAGATTCCACCGAATGTATGCGACGCCTGCGCGAACAAATAGAAACCGGCAATGAAATTGACCGGCAGTTGGTGGAATCATTCAATCGCTTTTCCATGATGATTGATCGCCTGCAGGCGGCCAACAATCACGCCGTTGATTGTCTCGAACAGGTGCGGAACAGCTACGCATCCTCGGCCATGCAGGTACAGGAATGGATAGAAAAATCCAAGAGCCGCAATACCTGGATGGTCAACAGTGCATTTGTTATGGCACTGGTTTCACTTATTACCATGCTTTTATTACTTGCATATCATAAGTAATAGCGCACGTGCCCGGAACGCTTTTTGTGCTCTGTCCAAGGAATCGCGGGATTGCGCCCTTTTTAATTACCCCCGCAATCGCAACACCACTACTTTAATTGAATATGGTCTCGCAATTAGAGCAGCGTAGTTTCGCCAACTGATATTTCGCGTCCGCGTCGCTTTGCCATGCAGAAGTCCGTTTCTCCCGCCGTCAAACGTCAACGCGTTAAATTTCAGGCCATGTACAGAAGTGATTGCCGGCGCCGTCAGTGAATACCCATGCAACGGTCTGCACGCGGGAAGATTTATTGTTACCCGCACCGTTTGACGGCATTTATTGATTACTGCAATCCGCACAATGCCGTTGGCAGCCTGGGCGGCCCATATCTTCACATTGAGATTTGTATGGTATGTTACAGGAATCAGCCGCGCATGATCTTGAATTGTCCGCGCAAAAAGCAACATGCCGTAAAATAATGGCCGCATGTGCAGCGGTTGGCGTGGATGAAAATAGACCGGGTCATAATTTCCGGGAAATTGATCAAATCCCTCGGATAAGTGAATGTTCACGCCCGCACCGCCGACATTGGCAATCTCAAAAAGTGTATCGACTCCCCATAGTGTGGAGGCGAACGTATTGCTGACCCCCTGCTTACCGCCGTTCCAAGCCGAGTTCATCTCCCCATACCGCACGGGCAACTGATACGGCTTGGCTGCTGCAAGTGCCGGCAGCATGAGATGCGCAAAACTGGATGCAGAACTATTTTTTAACAAATTGGCGATGCTGCAGAACACCGGTGAACGCGGATTTTTTACCGTCGCTCCCATGGGATAGCGATGAAGCGAGATTATTGCCAATCGCCGGTGCTCTAATCGAATAAACTTCGGAACATCACGCAGCCAGCCGCCACCAAAAGCCGGCCCTTCAATTTGCTGCCCATTGGCCAAATAAGGCTTAATGGCCTTGTAATAGCGCTGCCAGCGTTTCAGATATAAAGCAAAAGTATTGTGCTGCCAGATGCCGGCAAAGCGATGAAAAAAGTCCGGTTCATTGCCGATTTCATAAGCCGCAATATTTTTATTGCCAATGATCCGCCTACACGCCTGAACCAGTTTAACCGCACTATCTGGGCGGTTATCGCCCAGATTCAATCCGATCACATATCTGCACTGTGTGGCAGCGGAAACCTTAGCCAGGAGCCGCAACATATGGTCGGTAATGTTGACATGCACAAATTTGGGCAAGCGATGATTTTGCGGCAAATTGTACGCCGCCTCATCCTGGGAATTGCCCCCAATTCGCAACAACGGCGGCCCGTTATACCGCGACAACATTCTGATCAGTCGAATCATTGTTGCCTGTCGCCCATAACGCGCAGTAAGCAATTTCTCGACCAATGGCCACTCCACGGAAAAGCCCAAATATGATCTCGGAATTGGACGGCTAAGCCTATTAAATTTAATCGCCGCCGATACCGCCGCCGGATGGAGCGCATCGGCCACTTGAGCCTGCGCACCGCCTGCCGTAAACGATAACCATGTCATCGCCACCATCAGCACCGCACAATTGCATCTGCTTATATTCATGAGCCTTTTCCTCAAAATCACCCGACACCTGTGGCCGCAGCATCACCAGTTCATTTTGCAATACCAGTCCACCCATCCGTCCCACCGCCAGCATTGGTTCAAAGCGAATAAATGGTATCGCTCCCCACTGAACGTGTAAAATCAAAAAAATCGAATGAGAGTTACTAGTGCTCTGTCACGTGACATCACGTGACAGAGCACTAGCTCAAGTCCGGGGTTTCGTTTAATGTTTATTCATCTTTGACCAGGTATTGGTCAGGATTTATTTTGCGGAGATTTACAATGAGTCGGGAAAGCACAATTCAGATGTTATCCTCCTGCGGTGTGGTCGCGGTTATTCGAGCACCGGAACCGGCCAAGGTTAAACCATTGGTTGAAGCCTTAGCCGAAGGCGGAGTCACCGGCATTGAAATTACCATGAGTACGCCGAAGGCCATCAGCGTAATTGAGCACATAGCCGATACATTTGGCAACAAAATTTGTCTGGGCGTTGGCACGATTCTGGATGCCGCCACCTGCGCTGATGCCATTCATGCCGGGGCACGGTTCGTGGTGTCGCCAATATTTGATCCGCAGATTGTGGAAACCACACGCCGTCTCGGCGCGGTCAGCATTCCCGGCGCTTATACCCCAACAGAGATTTTCCGCGTGTGGAACGCCGGCGCTGATGTGGTCAAGGTATTTCCGGCAACCACCCTGGGGCCTGGCTACTTCAAAGATTTGCTGGCGGTCATGCCGTACCTGAAACTAACGCCCACAGGCGGAGTAGACGCCAAAACCGCGGGAGCGTTTATTTCCGCCGGAGCCGTGGCTGTAGGTGCAGGCTCATCACTGGTAAGCAAAGCGGCCTTGGCCGCCGGTGATTTTGCCGCCATCCGTCAGGCGGCCATGGAACTGGTGCAAGCGGTAAAGGCGGCCCGAATGGCCTTAAAATAAGCTATTGCGGTGCCGGTCAAGTTCGCAGGGTTGAACGCATTACCGCAACTTAACGGTAGCCAGAGCCATGGCGGCAAATAGCGCGGAAAGCAGCCAGAACCGCACCACAATCTGCGGCTCGCTCCATCCTTTAAGATGGAAGTGATGGTGGATTGGACTGCATAGAAAAACCTTTTTTCCATGGGTCGCTTTGAAATATCCAACCTGAATCATCACGCTTAACGCTTCCATGACGAATATCCCCCCCACCAGCAGCAGCATGGGTTCCTGGCGGATCACAATGGCCACGTAACCCACTACGCCGCCCAGAGCCAGCGATCCGGTATCGCCCATAAACACCTGTGCGGGATTGCAGTTAAACCAGAGAAAGCCCAGACAGGATCCGGTAATGGATCCGCAGATAATGGCCAATTCACCGGCATCGCGGATATGGTTAAAATTCAAATTACCTGCCCAACGGGCATCGCCGGTCACGTATGCCAGAATCATAAAGGCAAAAGCGACGATAGCCATGCACCCACTGGCCAAGCCATCCATGCCATCGGTAAGATTCACGGCATTGCTGGTTCCGGTGATAACCACCACGGAAATAATGGCAAACAGCCAGGTGGGTAAAACAATATCGCGCGGCAAAAAGGGCCAATTGAGGTAATGCGCTTGATCATATTTGCCATGGTAATAAATAAACAATGCCAGCAACACCCCCAGGCCGATCTGAAAAACCATTTTCTCCCACCAGAACAATCCATCTCGGCTGCCCGGAACGCGGCGCTTGGCGGTAAGTTTAAGCCAGTCATCAACGCCGCCCAGCGTGCCGAGATAAACCAGACACAATAAGCCCATCCGGACGTAAAAATTGTCCAGCCGCGCGAAGATCAGCGTGGTGAGAAAAATGCTCAGGATAATCAGCATTCCCCCCATCGTGGGAGTATTGGCCTTGGAACTTGTCAATGCATTAATTTGCGCATGATTAAACTCCGGTTGATCGCCAAGCTTTTGTCGACGTAACCATTCAATTGTCGGCCTGCCCGCGACCAGTACCAGCAGAAAGCTGAAAATAATAGCCAGCGCCGAGCGAAAAATAACCACGTCTATGGGCCAATGCCCCGGCAACCAGTGATGCCCCGCCATCCATGTATACATCAGATACAGCAAAAGTAACGATCCTCCGGATATCGCATTACACCGAGCCTGCGGGAATATGTTCCGCAGCACTCATGAGGTCCAACAACTTTTCCAATCGCGTTCCGCGGGATGCTTTCAGCAGGATCACATCGGATTTATTTAACAGGTCTGGTAAATGCCTCCCGGCCACTTGAACGTCCATAAAATGATGAACCGTCATTCCCTTCTGCCGCGCCTCATCGGCCGCATGCAGCATCAGCGGACCGACAAATATCAGCAGATCAATAGGATTCTCTGCCGCCAGACGACCCATTTGCCGATGCAACTCCGCCGATCCCGCCCCCAACTCCAGCATATCGCCCAGAATCGCCACGCGGCGGCGATGACCGAGGACGGCATCCGAAAGCGGTATGGTGGCAAACATTTTCATTGCCGCGGCCATACTGGTTGGATTGGCATTATAGGCATCATTGATAATTAAGTGCGTTCCGATTTGCATGGGTTCCAATCGCATGGAAGCGGGCTTTACGGCCGGCAATCCGGTTTGAATTTCTTCATCTGTCAGCCCCATGCGCCGCGCCACTCCAATCGCCAGCATCGCATTAAACACATTATGCCGCCCCAGCAATGGCAAATGATACCGCGTGCGACCGTTAACGATAAAATCTGTCCCGGTCAGCGACTCATGAATTTCTGTGGCTTCCATATCTGCACCGGACCCCGCATTGCCAATGGTAAAACGCGGGCCGCGCGTTAATCGCAGAGCGTTGAGCAGTTCTGGTGAATCATTGGTTAAAAGCAGAATACCATCCGGCGCAACAAACCGCGCCAGCGAAGCCTCTTCCCGCGCTACATGATCAATATCCGTCAGAAATTCCAGATGTTCCAATCCTACTCCCGTAATAACGACAATATCCGGACTGGCCACCTGCCCCAGCGCCTCAACTTCACCGGGTGCGTTGGTACCGACTTCCAACACCACGTATTCATGCTGCGGTTGAACCGACAGCAGCGTCAGGGGAAGACCAATGTTGTTATTAAAACTCTTCGGACTGGCAACCCCGGAAAAGCGCTGTGACAAAAGCGTATGAATAATCTGCTTGGTCGTGGTTTTACCATTGGACCCGCCAACCGCTATGACCTTGGCCCGCAATTCACGCCGATACGCCGCTGCCAGACGGTTTAAGGCTCGCACGGTGTTATCGCATTGCAGAATCGTCACCGACGCCGTTGTGGCCGCAGCAAGGAGAGCCTCATCCGGTGTATGAGAAACCAGTATTCCCGCGGCTCCTGACTCCATTGCCGCGGAAATAAAATGATGGCCATCGAAATTCGGCCCGATGATGGCGATAAATAAATCGCCCTGATGCAGATCCCGGCTGTCGGTAGTGACGCGGCCTGTGAATTCACGCGTGCCGCGAGCCAGCCAACGGCTAAGGGTAACTCTGCGAATTTGTTGAAATGGCCATGGCTTCATGTTTTACCGTTCGTTGTTAATCCCAGCCGCGCCAAAATCGCTTCTTGCGCGTGCTCTACGTCATCAAAATGATACCGGCTTGTGCCGATGATCTGGTAATTTTCATGTCCCTTGCCGGCAATCAGCACCACATCGCCCTTCTCCGCAAGGTCCATGGCCCGACGGATGGCACTGGCTCGATCCGGAATCACCGCCAGGCGGTTTCCCAAATCCCCGGAAAAGCCGCACATAATGTGTTCTATGATAACCGATGAACCTTCCGTGCGCGGATTGTCATCCGTCACGATAATCGTATCCGCCAGACGCTCGGCGACCGCCGCCATTTTCGGCCGCTTAGTGGCATCTCTATCGCCACCACAGCCAAACACACAGATCACTTTTCCCCGCGTAAAGCCACGCACCGCAGTTAATACATTTTCCAACGCGTCATGGGTATGGGCATAATCCACCAGCACCGCAAAGGGTATTTGATCACGACGCAGGCCCGATGGTACCACAGGCTGCAATCGGCCGGGAACGATATCACCCGATTGCAGGCCGGAAGTAATAAACGGCCACGCAACACCCGCCGCGTGGCACGCGGCCATGGCACATAAAATATTCTGCACATTATGCCGCCCCACCAAGCCGGTATTAAGCTGTAACGTCTGACCATCGGGCGTGCGTATAGCTAATTGCATACCCGTGGGATTCATGGCACAAATGGTGCAGGAAAAGTCTGCCGCGCAATCAATGCCATAAAATATTTTCTTCGCGCGGCAATCACGGATCATCCGGGCACTGTAAGGGTCCTGGGCATTTATAACGGCATGCGCCTCTGGTTTCAGAGCCTCAAAGAGCCGGGCCTTGGCATCGGCGTACTTTTCCATAGTCCCATGATAATCCAGATGATCGCCCGTGAGGTTGCTGAACATTCCAACCTGCACATCCAGACCCGCCAGACGATTCTGACTTAATGCATGACTGCTGGCCTCAAGCGCCACGGCACGCACGCCATGATCTCTCATTCGGGCAAGCAGAGCAGCCATTTCAACGGGTCCCGGTGTGGTCATTGGACTTTCCACAACGCATTTACCATCATCAAGCTGCACAGTTCCAATCAGACCGCAGGCGATTCCCGCAATTCGCATGATGCTACGAATTAAGTACGTTGTGGTGGTTTTGCCGTTGGTTCCCGTTACCGCCATGAGTTTCATTTCCCGCGCGGGAAAGTTGTAAATGGCCTGTGCCAGATAGCCCAACGCAATCGCGGGCGAATCACAGGCAATTACCGCAGTCGCGCAGGCAACGGGGACATCTTGCGGTCGATCAGTGACAACCGCAACGGCACCACGATTGACCGCATCTGCAATAAAATCTCGACCAGTTGATTTACTGCCGGCCCTGGCTACAAATAAGTCTCCTGGTGTTACGGTGCGTGAATCTTCCACCACACGGGAAATAATGGGATCAACAGCACCATGATCGCCGCCACATTTGGTAAGCGATATTGGAACAGAATCCAACAGATTACTAAGCTTCATCATCAGTGGCTCAATCCCTTGAGTCGCTTTAACAGAGCCTCTTTGCCCCACCATGGATCAGTCTTGGGACCTTGATCGGGTGGTACCTGCAAATACTGCAATGATCGGGTAAGAATTTTGGAGCACGCAGGCCCGGCCACCGTTCCGCCGAAATGTCCGAGGTGCGGATCCGGCTCATGCACACAAACCACGCAGATCAGCCGCGGACTCGGTACTGGGCCGCCGGCGATGAATGTCGCGTTGTATTGGTGAGCGTGATAACCATCTTGTCCGGCGATGGCCAGATTGGCGGTACCGGTTTTTCCGAATAATCGATACAGCGGCGAAATGGCGTATTGGCCCGTACCACGCACCATGACCTGCTCCATGGCGGTGCGAACCAATTGCTCTGTACTTCGCGGAACGATTTTCTTCCACGGTTGCGGCCCGGCAATCTGGGCCCATGTTTCCAGCTTGCCGGGGCTGACTTCCACCGCTTTGATAATTTGTGGTGTGGGTAACCAGCCACCGTTAGCAATGGCACAAAGTCCCCGCGCCAGTTGCAGCGGCGTAACCGCGATGCCGTAGCCGAAGGAAACGCTGGTCTCCATGCCCTTGGTCCATTGCGATTCCGGTCGCACCATTCCCGGCGATTCACCGGGCAAAATACAACCTGTCATTTGTCCGAATCCGAAGGAATGGATCGCCTGATACTCCATGGGAATACCCATTTTCCAACCGATCTGCGTCATGCCGATATTACTGGAGTAAACAAGAATATTTTCCACCGTCAGGCTCGGCCACCCCCCCACGTCTTCAATGAGCCGTCCGGTAGGATCACGGTATCGGCCATTATACGTATCAAAAACCGTATCAAGCGTCACAACATGATTTTTCAGCGCCCAGGAGAGATTGTAAGGCTTAAATACAGATCCCGGTTCGTATGGATCTGTTACCGCACGGTTGCGCCAGAAATTAGGTGGTGTTTTTTGATAGTCGTTGGGATTAAGCTCCGGGTAATTGGCCATCGCCAAAATATCACCATTCCAGGGGTTCATCACAATGGCCACGGAACTTCGCGGCTTAAATTGTTTTGCCGCCTTATCAAGTTCATGCTGGGCTATTTGCTGAATGGTGGTATTGAGCGTAAGCCAGACCCGCATTCCGTCACTGGGCAGGCGATATCCTTTTTTCTTGATCCACAAGGCCCGTGCGGCAGCATCTTTTACGTAAACGGCCTGTCCGCTGCGGCCCACCAGCAGAGAATTCAATTGCTCTTCCAGGCCATTGAGGCCTTGCTCTGAATTGGCAAAACCTATCACCTGCCCGGCAAAATCTCCCAGCGGATAAACCCTCCGCGTGGAGAGAATAAATCCGATTCCATCCAACGCATGAAAATACTCCTGCGCCAATGCCGGATGATGATCTCGAAGGGCGCGCCGGGATTTGGCAATTAAACCGCGTTTCACCGTTTCAAAATGATGATAAAAGGCATAATTTTCGCCGCGCTTCAGCCACACAAACCGCCGCAGGCTTCCGTTGGCGTAATAAAGTCGGCTTTTGAGCCAAGGTAAAAAATCAGCCTCATTTTCATCCAGCACCCGCCCCATCGCGCGTGCCATAATTTTACGGGCGGCAACCAGTTGTGATCCGGTCAGAGCATTCAGCGATCCCTTTGGATCAAAAATATACCCCGGATCGGCAAACATGTTGTAGACCCGCACGCTACCGGCAATAAGTGTGGAATCCGCAGTGTATATGGAGGCGCGGCGCGCCATGAGTGTTACCCGCACATCATGTTGTGAGTGCAGGCTGCCGGCATCAGCTCGAGTAACATGCGTTTGAATCCACATGACCCGGCCAGCGAGGCCAATCAACAATACGGCGGAAAAAAACAGAACAAGAGTTGAAAGTCGATCCGCTCTACGCAGTGCGCTTATCTGATTGTTATTATGCTCTGCCATTGTATCCGTGCCTGTTTTTTATACCCGTCATTTATCTGCATCCGCAAAAGCCGCCGCAACGGCCCATCCGCATGAATCGGTCTTCCCGATATTAAGGTGACTTAAAAACCGGCGTTGCATAAATCATCATGCCACCTGACGACGGGGCTGGTTGCGTTGTGGTATTTTGTGCGCGCAACGCCCGCAATCTCGCAGCCAGTGCCTGCGGGTTGGTGTCTGCCGCAATTTTCGTCTGCTGATCCCAAAGTATCTGCTTGTGTCGAGCTATTTGCGCAGAGAGTTGCGCGGATTGGCTGGTGAAATCCAGACGCATTTGCCGTATGCCAAACAGCAGACCAGCTGTTATAAAAAAAGCGATCAAGCAGGTAAGTATCTTGAACATGTCCGAGCCGCCATCCATGCCTGCGGAGTTGGATTTAATCCATCATCCTGATTATCTGCGCACAACTGTATAATACGCTGCACACCAACACCAAGATCAGATTATAACCACTACCACATCGGCAATGAAAGCGATAGGCCACAGCGCCTGAAAAATTCAATACTCATCGACCTTGGTGCGACAGACTGAAACAACGCCGTCGGCATCACCGCAATTCCACAACTATGAATTGTAGTGTAAAAAAGTTATCGCTGCCGGGCGGTTATTCCTGCGGTGCGGCGGCTTCATCAGTCGGCGAAGCCTGTGGCTCGCCCCGCAGGTCCAGAATCTTTACCCGAATCCCCTGGGCGGTTTGCCGAATTTCCTGCATCACTTTACGCACGCGCGTTCCCGCATTTTTATTGCCGCCTTCCGCCTTGGCAATATCTTCGGCAACCTGTTCAATTAACTGTTTGAGTGTCTCGTATTCCTGCATGGTATCGCGCTCCTTCACGATGAATCAGCGCCTCATCCCGGCAAATAACGTCTTGAGCCGAAGAACAACGACGGGCACCTAGTGACATTATCGGATGCGGACGCCCAATAATATCAGTGAAAACCCCAAATTTGCCTGTTATTTCGCTTATACGAATTATTATTTCGTATTATTAAATTAATATTGCGGATTCTGGCCATGGCCTTCAGATGCACGTTTCAGGCATGCCCGTACCATACGGACCATCAACAAATTTGCAGCGTAGGTGATGACGTATGACCGCTATTTCAGCCACTTGGAACTACTTATTTCGATCAGTCGCATCCGCCCCATTAACATGCTGGAAGCCAGCATTAGCTGCGCAACTCAATCCCTAATAAAGTAAGCATGCGGACGTTGCGGGGGAAAATCAACGCATCGGCATTGCATCGCGAACATGTGAACACTTGAGGTTCTTGGAGGTTTATGGCAAGATGCTGCAATCTCGCCCGGGTGGCGAAATTGGCAGACGCGCCAGCTTGAGGTGCTGGTGGGCGCAAGCTCTTGCAGGTTCGAATCCTGTCCCGGGCATTATTTCGCATGCAAGCAGCTCGAGAGCAATTGCAAAACGACGAACGTAAACGCGACAAGTCAATTGGTTTGGCGATTTTTATAGCCGCAATTTTTCTTTCTCTTTGGATAAGATTAGCATTGAGCACCCTTCGTAACCGCAGGGCCTTATGGAGAAATTTGGCGGATCGCATCTAACACTTTTTATTAAATCCCCCATCTGCAATGCAATGCTGTCCAAAGAGTTCAGTCCCAAAGGATAAAATGTGACAGTGGAATTTTTTTCATCCAGCCGTTAATATATTCGTTTCTCCGCGGGCGTGGCGGAATTGGCAGACGCGCTAGATTCAGGTTCTAGTGTTCAAAAGACGTGGAGGTTCGACTCCTCTCGCCCGCATAAAACACTGAAAATCAGGCTCAAAACAATTGCTTTCTCCCCGGGCGGGGGTCAGAAGACCGTGGGCTTTGCCGCTTGTCGTCAAAGTATTCATCAATACGCTTTCCTCCGCGCTTCGCGCCCACGGCCTTCTGGCCATCCGCCAACCCTAATTTGTAGGCGTGACAGAGCATCAGGAGCCTGTCCAAGAACAGTCCCACCGGCTTTTTAGGGGCCGCCAAGAAATAACCTTTCCAATCTGACTTGGTCTTTTGACCTCTGGCCGCGTTGCCCGCTGGTTACGTATCCATGCGGATATGCTCCTCGCGGGCGTCTTGCCAGACGCCAAAATCCCGGCGTCATATTTGTAAACGTTATTTCTTGGCGGCCCCTTATTACGGGTAGTCCTGCCCGGTAGGCCGGATAACCAGCTCATTTATATGCACATGCTGCGGCTGGCCGACGACGAAGCTGATCGCACGCGCAATATCTTCAGCGGAAAGCACTTTACCGAACCGGGCAATGGATTTGTTAAAATTTTCGTAGGTGTATCCCGCAACTTCCTGAAATTCGCTTTCCACAATACCTGGTTTGATGGTCGTAACGCGCACGCCCTGGCTGCATACTTCACGGCGTAAAGATTCCGCAACGGCGGCAATCGCCCATTTGGTGGAACCATAAAAACCGCTGAAGGGAGAAATATTGTGACCCGAAACCGAACCTAAAGCCACAATATCCCCGGTTTTCTTTTCGAGCATGATTTTTGCGGCCCCCCGCATCAGATATGCCGCCCCCAACACATTGAGCTTGTAAAGCGATTCCCATTGGGATTGATCACTGGTCAGCACACCGCCAGCCAAGCCGCGACCGGCATTGACGATGACAATATCAAGCTGCCCCGTCCATTGAAGTGCCTTGGCCAGCAATTCATCGATATGCGACTGGTTTCCCGCATCACCGGCAAAAGCTATGGATTTTCCGCCATCGGCAGCGATTGCTTTGGAAAGTTCCGCCAAACGATCCGCACGCCGAGCCGTAAGCACAACGCCGGCCCCCTGCCTGGCCAATTCGCTTGCGGTGGCCCACCCGATGCCCGCACTGGCACCGGTAACGATAGCGGTTTTACCTTTAAGCAGTTGTGTCATGGTACGTCCTTTATTACGCGGTTATTTTCAACAGCGCCGCCGCCAGCGCTTTGTCGTGTGCATCGGATGAGCATAACAAGCGGCTGATAAGTTCCGCAATATCTTCGGCAAAGTCAATATCGGAAATGGGTGTTGTGTCTGCTAACTTAAGGCCTGCGTTCCGGGCTATTTCCTGTGTTTGCCACCGCACTTGATCGGTTCCCCAGTTGATTCCTGTTAAAAGCGCTGTCGCCGAAGCATGCAAACCAAGAAGCACATATCCTCCATCATTCGAAGGAATCATAACGGCATCATGATACAGCAGATTATCTTTAGCCCAGTCTAAATTTTGACAAGACAATTCCGGCGCATCAGCACCGATAAAAATAAAGGCAGACCGCCCTTCCGGGGTGCCGGATGCCACTACAGCCCGCAGGCGATCGCCAAGATCACCACTGATTTGCGGCAGTTTACTCCAGGCGCTCCAGGTATCCCAAAGTTGCGGTAGGTCCGGCGGATCAAAGGCGAGAATCAAGCGGATATCCGGGCGGGTTTGTTGCCAGCTTTCCGCTAGCGCACGGGCACGGGATAAAAGGCAGCTATAAATATCGCAGGCCTGCTGCGGTGAAAAGCTCTTTTGTAAACGGGTTTTCACATATCCCGCACGCGGCGCTTTGGCGACCAACGTTAAATTTACATGAAGACATTCCGATTTATTCATATTTCGACCGGATTCTCCGTCAGAGGTTTTACATTCACCGTATGCGCCACCACCCGAACCATGAAATAGTGTAACCGATTTCAGGCCAAACACCCTGTACAATCAGCGAAATGATGTGACATTTGGGACTTGTCCGGCATAACAATCGACGAAAAATGATACCCATAAGTTCACAAATCACGTTTTTCCGCTGCTTTCACCCTCTTTTTGTCCGTGAACCGTTATCGAACCGCATGATTTGTTTTTTTGCCGCGGATTGCAACTGATCCACCACAGCGCATCGTTGCGGTTTTCCGGCGCGGCAAAGTTTTAAATCCGCCGCCAGAACTTTTTCAAGACGCCGCAGTTCCCTGATTTGCGATTGCACCTTTTTCAGACGATGCTCAATAAGTGCGCCAACGCGACGGCATTGCGATGCGGAACCAAGGCCGGCTGGAACTTCCAGCATGACGCGAATGTCGTTAAGTGAGAAACCGGCACTGTGGGCCAGTTTAATAAATCGCAGTCGCTCCAGAGAGCTTTGGTCATACCAGCGGTAATTGCTCATCGTGCGGCCCGCCGGCACAATTAGGCGTTTGCGTTCATAAAATCGTACGGTCGTAGTCGGTAATTCCGCAGCCTTGGCAAATTGACCGATGTTGTAACGTACTTCTACCATCAGGTATGATCATATCGCGGTGTCGCCGTCGAAGCCATCGGCCCCCAGGTCTTCAACTTCCGTGATATCCGCCACCCGCCACTGAATTAGCTGCGCACGGCCCGCCAGTCGGGCTTTGGCGCTGACAATGGCTGCGGATGAAATATCCAGCACAGTGATCTTCCGGTAACCGTGATCCAATAGTTTTTCCGGCAGCCTTGACGTTCCGCCGCCGACATCAATAACGCTTCCACGGCCCGGCGAGACTGTTTCGATAAGGCTAAACGAGATTACCGGATCCGCCTGATACCAACCAACCTCCGTGTCTTTATTCTTGGTATAAACTGTTTCCCAATGTTCCTTGCGGTTCATTCCTATTTCTCCGGTGCTGACTTGAAAACACTACTATCGGGGCGAAGCAAGCCACAGGCACGGTGGCTCCGCACAATGTCCTTCATTCGGCCTGTGCCGTACCAAATTTTACCATAAGCCAAGGCTGCACGCATTATCAACGGGAAAAATCACGGCAAAAATCATGGGCAGCATGCGGCGGTATTTTTTGCGGGTTGGATCAAGGTCGTTTTATAGCCGATACCGCTGATACGTTTGGCGACGATTTGCGGGTCAAAACCCGCGGCGGCCCGCACCTGCGCGGTGCCATGCTGATACGAGACGGTGGCTTTTTTTACACCGGGCATTTTAGCAATCGCTGCCTGCAGGCCGTCGGCACATTCCTGACAGTCCATGCCCTTTATCTGATAAGCATAAAGCCAGAATTGGGTCGTGGCGGTGCCGGTAGTATTGGCGACCACCTTCGTGGATGGCCCCTTTGCCACGGTCTTTGCCGATGATCTCGCGTTCGCTAAGGCATTTTTGCCACCAGCGCCGAAGGCTTGCAGCAGCGGGGCGCTGTAATACGGAAACGTGGCAAATGCCAGCACCAGTATGGCGGATACCCACAACATCACGCGGTTGAACCGCGCCAGACCGCTTGGCGCACAGACTTCGCCCGGTGCGCACGCGGCCTTACGGCGGTAGCTCATGTAAAAGCCAAGGCCCAGTGCCGCCACGGCGATTGCAACAAATACCCAGCGTGCGCCAACAATAAACTTGGCCAACCCCGCTGCGGATATACCAAGGGCCAGGAGTGCCAACGGCAACCAGCAGCAGGCCGATGCCATGATGGCCGCCGCAATGGCCACGGCACCGGCGGACCAGGTTTTCGGCGCATTCTGGTACGGATTGGTGCCGGGCAATGCTGTCTTCGGTGTGCAGCAATTTTCACCTGTGTTATCGGATTGATTATGCGGATTCATCATACACCTCTTTGTAAAAAGACCATTTACGTCGCGCAGCAACTCAGTTGCGAAACATCCTTACCAAAAGTAATCGCCGCCAGTTTGATTCCTTCGCCCAGGGTCAGATACGCATGGAAACTTTCACGAATCTGCCGGACGGTAATGCCGAATTTGATCGCCAGCGTCAGTTCCATCAGCAATTCCGAACCTTCCGTCGCGAGAATTCGGGCACCGAGCAACAAATCTGTGTTCTTATCGCGAATAAGTTTGATCAGGCCGCGCGTGTCACGGGCGGCGATGGCGCGCGGGACATAGCTTAAAGGCAATGTTGCAACCTCGGCATCATGGCCCGCGGCAACGGCTTGCCGCTCATCCATGCCCACTCCCGCGACCTGCGGATCAGTAAATATTACCCACGGCAACGCCGTGTAGTCCGCCACGCGATCCGCTTTGGTGATGGCATTTTCCGCAGCCAAGGCTCCTTCATACGCGGCCGTGTAAACAAACATATTCTGCCCCAGCACGTCCCCCGCCGCCCAAACTCCGGGCAGCGTGGTTTGCAGCGTTGGACTTACCTGAATAAAGCCCTGGTCATCAAGCAATATTCCGGCATTTTCCAAGCCCATGTTACGGCTGTTGGGTTTACGCCCCGTGGCCACAAGAATTTGCGAGGCGGTGAATTCCCGTCTTTCACCGTTGATTTTGGCCGTTACCACCACGCTCTGCTTTGCACGACGCACCTGTTCCACCGCCACGCCCGTGTGAATTTCCAAGCCTTCTTCTATAAGATAGCCCGTCAACGCATTGGTGATATCCTCTGATTCTGAAGGCAATATACGATCTGATCTTTGCAGCACCCTTACGCGACTGCCCAATCGCGCGAACATCTGCGCACATTCCAGCGCAATGTATCGCCCGCCCAGAACAATTAATGACTCCGGCAGCGTTGCCAATTCAAATGCGGATTCATTGGTCAGATAGCCCGCTTCAGACAACCCAGGTATTTCCGGTATCGCGGCGGTAGCCCCGGTAGCAAGCAACATGTAATCTGCGGTTAATCGCATTTTTCCGATCTCAACGCTATGCGCGTTAAGCAGTTTTGCGTAGCCTTTAACCAACTGCACCTGAGGCAAATCACGGATCACATTCTCATATTTGGCCTGTCGCAGTTCAGCAACGAGTTCACGCTTCTCTCTAAAAACGGCGGAAAAATCCGTCAGGATTCCACTGGTCTTAATACCGGCAAACGGGTTATGTGTGGCGCGATGCAGTGATTCCGCCGCGCGGATCAGGGTTTTGGACGGCACGCAGCCGACATTCACACAAGTTCCGCCCGTCGGCAGACCATCATTGATGATGGTGACTTTGCTAGCCCCAAGTTCCACCGCGCGCGTCGCGGCTGAAAATGCGGCGGAGCCGCCGCCGATAATGATCAATGTGCCCTTCATAGGACACCTCCTTATTAAACCGGAGTTTAGCCCGCAGAAATGATAAAACCCTTGCAGTACAAGGGTTTGGTTCATTTTGTCACTTCCCGTTACTGGGTACACTCCAGTAACTCAAAGGCCCGCCGTTGCAGGACGGTGGGCATCGCCAGCATCGTGGCCGTGGGGCCTTTATCATCATCGCGGGTCATCCGGCACACGTTTTGGCTCTGCGTGGCGAGTTCCTCTAATAGCGAACGGAAGCTCTGCACCTCAAGACCCCGGGCATTCTGGTGCGTGTTCTTCTTCGCTTTGGCCGAGGCCGATGGCTGGGCCGGGAGAACCGGATCGCGGGTGCCGCGGTTGGCTTGGATTTCCTCATCGGCATACAGCAATTCCGCCAGCTTCTGCCGCATGTGCCATTCCACGTAATAGGCCAGTACACATAGGAAGATGTGGGCCTTGACATGATCGGTATTACGCAGGAATATCGGCCGCACCTTCAAATCCACCTGCTTGAGGCAACGGAAGGCTTTTTCCACATTCCCAAGGTCTTTGTAGCCCCGCACCACATCCGGTGCTGGCCAGGCCTCCTGGGCTTCGCTGGTGCGTATGCAATACAACCCGTCCAACTTCGCCTCCGCTTCAATCGACTCTGCATTACGGGTATAGGAGAAGTTGGATTCCTTGACGGTGATAATAAAGTGCTTCGCCATCTTG
>Ga0080006_1110382_pt1 | contig 71985 bp, 61 predicted proteins | sample RS3BMetagenome_FD_69209 | JGI IMG/M metagenome (GOLD analysis project Ga0080006, IMG submission 69209) | Ferric oxide microbial mat and aquatic microbial communities from Rainbow Spring, Yellowstone National Park, USA - RS3B (SPADES... ... | reverse complement strand
GTTTGAAGTGTGGCTGATTCGCTTGTCTGCTTGTTTGTGCTCTGGGTCTCTGGGTTCACTGAGGTGTTTCACACGCATTCATCCACCGCTTGTCGGCGGCCTTCCGCCCCGTTTCTATATAGAATGGCGCCCGTAATTGGTTATTAATGACTGCGTCCTTATTTGAAGTGATTTGGATTTTCTCGGCTTGCAAAATCCTTTTTTGAGCTGTGCCAACTGTACAGGAGCGCCTTATTAATTATATTTATTGAATCGCTTCTTTGCTAACGCCGAAAACGGCGAGTTTTATAAAAAATTATGGGATTATAAAGCCCTTGATCAGGGTATTAAGCAGAAACTGAACAGCTTCCGGATGATACATAAATATGGCGGTCGTTGTGAAGACAAACATAATTTTAATGGAATTATACAACCTTCGTGTATCATAAACCAAGTGTTTGAAGGGGTTCTTTCTTGGATCGGCGATATCCCAATGTATTTTAAAGTGGTCTCTGTACTCACGCACATGTATGCATCTGCCGTTTGGTAGAGCCAGTCTCCAATTGCGGAGAGAACCCTTTTTCCAACCCACGCTCTTCCTAAATCCAAAATGCCTCGGCTCCTCGACTTGCGCTCTCTTTATTGATAAGTCTACATGAGGTGGTAGCTGCTGAACACTTCTTATCAACTCGTTCCATGAAGCAACTAACTTCTCCCAAGCATCTCTTTGGAGCAGAGCCATAAAACTTTTTCACCCACCCCTAATATAACCCTTACCTACCACTACAACGTTTCATCCATATCTCTTGACGATTCGCTTTCTGTGGTTTGCTCGAGTTTGTGTAAAAGATCCGAATTTATCCATCTATGCTTCATGCATACATCTGGCCTCTCTTGTTCACCCTTTGAGCAGAAGGGGCAATACGTGTCCGAGGTCACGTTTTTAAGCGTGCTCAAAGCGACCATGTATTTAATCCGCGCAGTCCAATTATTTGTTTTACGGAAGAACTGGGGCTCACACAACTTGGTTCTTCTATACACGTGACTACCTGTTTATTGAGTGGTTTACCTAATTTCGAAGAATCGTCAAAAGTGAGCTCTCTAAAAAAAGTGGGGGGAGGATTGTAAAACCTAAGTTTAGTAATAAACCCTTTAGTTGTTTAGGCTGCTCCAATTCTGAAGAGCTTGGTACCACAGGTGGGGCAGGTACCTTTTATCGCTGGCTTGCCGTTCTTCAAGGTCACTTTCTCCGGGCCCTTGACTTCCTTTTTAGCTCTGCATTTGACACAGTATGCTTGAACCATTTCCGTTCAAGCGTGCTTACCACGCCTGCTTATAAGTGTTTCAAGGCCGCTTAGAGCAAAGCATACAAGAGGATATTCGAGTAAAACGGGTTTCTGCTTCTTCATGCGCCGCTTGAAAATAATGAGCTTTTATTATGGAAGCCGTGTTTTCAAGTCAGCGTGTGTTGGGACTCACGACACACATGTTTCAAGAAACGTCAATCGTTGCTAGAAGCTCCGTGGCTCAGACGAAAGTTGTGCTCATGTGTTTTGCCACAACCGGGCAATCGGTTCTGTGGGGTGATAGACAGGCTTCCATTATTACAGACGAGCGGTAAGACCACGCGCTTTGGCCGTGAGAGGAAGTTGCTGAATGACAATGACGAAAAAGGGACAGAGATTCTTCTAAGGGTCCCCCGCGACAAGATTATACCACTAGCAGTTAATGAAGAATCTTGATACCGCTGCCATGTTGCTACTGGTTACACAAGAGTTAAAATCAGTGGTACCGTACTCTTTTCGAGGCGGAGGCAGTGGCTATACTTTTGGGTGAAAAGGAACCGATCAAGCCTCAACTTAACGAGGCATTGAACTCTATTAGAGGACTCGGCGCCAAAATGGACATGGCCACAAGCAAGATGAATGAACGCGCAAAACAACTTTTGCACGCCGCTGCCGAGTTTTACGCTGAAGGCGACAAAGAAAGAGCTTCAATGTTTGCAAACGAAGTGGCTCTTGTAAGAAATCTCAGCCAGAAATTATCGAAGAGTAGGATCGCCCTCGAAGTAATCGAGGTAAGAATCGAAACCGTGATTCAAAGCGGTGACATTGCAGCAACGCTGCACCCAGCGATCGAGGCTATCAGGGCGATTAAAGATGAGATCGGTCCAATTATCCCTGAGGCTGAGCAACAGCTTGCGAATGTGAATACCGCGCTAAGCGATGTATTGGCTGGTTCCTTCCACGCAGATATAAAGAGTATAGACGCAATGTTCAAGACGTCCAGCGCCGAAGAAGTACTGGCTGAAGTCATCGCTCTTGCTAAAGCCGATATCGCACAAGAGCTGCCCGCTCCACCTGCAGCTCAACCCGTCGCGGAGCAATTAGAAGAATCGACGGGAACCTAATCATTTTTTGTTGGCAACACAAAAACTCCAATCAGAGACCCTCACACTCAATGGTAGAATTGAACGCATGGCTTTATGACAATGCTCAGCTTTGCTAGAGAAAATGGCGTGAACACCTCTTTAGAGCATTAAAACCACGTGTGGGTCGAACGGTGCTTCGCACACAACAAAAAACGAATCAGCGTGTCCAACCCAAACACAGGGGTGTTGTTTCACTCGTTGGGTAGGTAACCGCTTTGACGAGCATCACCGAAGAATCCGTGTCCGTTTTTCTGGGAAAGTTTGGAATAATAAGGCTTTGAAAAATAAAAGATAAGGGTTTACGACTCAAACACAGTTGGAAGGGAGGCGAGTTCGGCCCTCTGCGTAGCCAAAGCTCAGCTTATGCGTTTCACTATTCGCATTTTGTGTAGCCACACATTTTACATGTGAAACAACCGTTTTCGTTTACCAAGGCCTCTTCTCCGCACGACGGGCAAATCTCCAAGCCCACCAAATGGTTCTCCCGCGGCAACGTTTCTTGGAGCCCGCTTGTTTGCTGTGATTCTTCCTTTTTTTGCCTTACTGGGACCTGTTCACCGCTGATTATCTCGAGTGCTTTGGCCACAGCATCAGGTACGCTCAACAGCTGTAATCCTTTGTCCCACGTCACCGTCTTTCCGTGTATGCCTTTGAGACTCTGAATTATGTCCTTTATGTTTCCGCCCTGCTGCAGATATCTGCTGATCAATCTGCCTATTGCTTCACTGTAGCTTTTTTCATCGCTACCCGACTTGCCGAGGTTAACGAATACCTCCTTAACTCCCTGCGTGTCCTTATTGACGGTCACATATATCGAACCTTGAGGCAACCGTAGCTTGATTGTTTGTCCACTGAGAACCCTAGGTCTTTCCCATTCTTTGACTTGGGCATCTGCTTTTTTCTGCGTTTCCTCAGTTATCAACACACCTTCTCTTGAACCCTCGCGGTACACTGTTATACCCTTGCAACCAAGTTTCCAAGCCTGAAAATAGATTTTCTCAACTTCTTCAACCGTAATACTTTCCGGCAGATTCACGGTGCTCGAAATTGCGCTGTCTACGTGCTTCTGTATAATCGCCTGCATTCTAACTCTGAACTCTGGTTTGATCTTGTGTGCGGGCACAAAGAAGTCGGGTAATTCTGATTCATCTTTTAAACCGAATCTTTCAAGATATTTTTCAACGAGCGGATGGTAAACCTTAAAGTACCTTTTGCTCAGAGACTCTGAACGTCTAGTATAGCTAAATGCGAATATCGGCTCTATTCCACTAGAAGTACCAGCCAAAACGGAGCCGCTACCAACTGGAGGAACAGTCAGAATACATACGTTTCTCAACCCCTGCTGACTTATTTTCGAACGAATCTCTTGGCTCAGCGTCTGAACAAATGGCATCGAGAGATGCTTTTGAGCATCGAAAAGTGGAAAAGCACCCTTTTCTTTGGCAATTTCGGTGCTTTCGTCGTAGGCCAATTCTTTTATCCGGTTCAGCAATTCGTCTATGAATTCCAGCGCCTCTTCCGAATCGTATTTGATATTCAGCTTGGCCAGCATATCCGCCAATCCCGTGAAACCCAAACCTATCCTTCTACTGTTAGCACTCGCTCGGGCCTGTTCCTCGAGGGGATGTCTTGACTGGTTATAAGTCAAAACATTGTCCAAAAAACGAACCGCGTACCTCGTAGCCTTCTCCAAACTCTCCCAATCTACGCTTGGATTTGCAGTGAACTCGTCTTTGATGAACTCTGAAAGGTTTATGTTGCCTAGGTCGCAAGCACCGTATGGTTGCAGAGGCTGTTCGCTGCACGGATTGGTTGTTATAACCTCCATTCCGTTGTATTCGCTGGGCGAACCTCTCTTTACAGCGTCCCAGAAGATGAGTCCAGGCTCCGCCCAATCCCTTGCTGAGCTTATCAGCTGCCTCCACAACTCTCTGGCCCTGATCTTTTTTTCTATTCTACCCACAATCGGATTTTCATACCAGAGCGTGAAATCGTCGTCGTTTTCGACGGCTCTCATAAACTCGTCTGTAACCCTTACGCTTATGTTTGCGTATCGGACACTCTTCAGGTTTCTTTTTACCTTGATAAAATCGAAAACGTCTGGATGGTCCACTCTAATGGTTATCATTAGTGCCCCACGGCGTCCCGCCTGACCAATTGTGCCTGTGGTTTCGCTCATAATGTTCATGAATGACACTGAGCCAGTTGAATAAATTGCGGAATTATGAACTGGTGCACCTTTGGGTCTCAGGATGCTAATGTCTGTTCCCACGCCTCCGCCGTAACTGTAGGTTCGAGCTGCCTCTTTGCACCACTCAAATATTCCTTCTATCGAATCTTCTTTGATTGGTATCACGTAGCAGTTTAGTAGCGTGGATTTGCGCGATTGACCCGCGCCGAAAAGTATGCGTCCCCCTGGAACAAAGCGGAAATCTTCGAGCAACCAGTAGAACTTTTCTTCCCACTCTATTTTTTTCTCCTGTGTGTCCTCAACGCAAGCCATTTCATGGGCGACTCTCCTCCACATCTGTAAAGGAGTGGACTCGCTGATTCGTCCATCGGCGTCTCTTAAAGCGTACTTCTCTAGGAAAACACGCGCTCTGAGTTCGTCTCCCTTAAAGAATTCTAATGTCTCACGCGGTATTTCAAGTTCTGTTTTTGATTCCTCGAAATCCAACTCAGCCAATCAAGGTCCCCTTCCCCAAACAAGGTGTTTTTGAATCCTCACTTCGTAATCTTTCATCACGGCTTACCCGCCATGGTAGTCAACAACAATTGCACCATCAATATAAAGACTAACTATATCCTGTTCTATAAACGCGATTGTTTCCCAGCGTTACAGATGCAGCTGCGGATATTAATTTTTTCTGGTTCAGCTTAAATACAATCCGAGTTTAGCTAAATAGATGGCAGTAACAGTGATTGTTGGCGGTTTCTTTGGTGACGAGGGCAAAGGAAAAATAGTGGCGTTTCATGCTTTGACCACTAAGCCTCAAATCGCCGTTCGTGGCGGAGTTGGTCCGAACGCGGGGCACACGGTTGTACACAACGGTGTCATCCACAGAATGAGGTTGGTCCCATCCGGTTTTATTAATCCGCACACAAAGCTGATGATAGGCCCCGGAGTTCTGGTTGACGAAAAAGTATTTCTGAGCGAAGTGAATGACCTTAACGTATCCGATAGAATAACACTGGACCGCAAATGCGGGCTCATAGAAGCGACGCACATAGAAAAGGATCGAGGAAACCCGTATCTCAGTAAAAAAATCGAAACGACTGGCACAGGAACAGGGCCCGCAATGGAAGAAAGAGTGGCAAGGAGGCTTCGTCTCTGTTCAAGTTCGGATGCGCTGCAACCCTTCGCGTCGGACACTGTGGCCTCGATACACGAAGCTTTGGATAAGGGTGACAGCGTTCTCGCTGAAGGAACTCAGGGTACATTTCTGTCGCTTTATCATGGGACCTATCCGTACGTAACCTGCAAAGATGTCACATCGTCTTCTGTGTGTGCAGACATAGGTGTGGGGCCAAAAGAGGTGGAGGAAGTCATCGTTGTATTCAAGAGTTACGTAACCCGAGTGGGTAACGGTCCTCTAAAAGACGAGTTGCCGATTGAGGAAATAGAGAAACGTGGCTGGCTTGAGCGCGGCAGTGTCACGGGTAGGTTAAGAAGGGCGGCTCCATTCGATGTCGAGCTTGCGATAAAAAGTATTAGGCTGAATGGAGCCACCAGTTGCGCAATAACCAAACTAGACGCTCTCTTTCCCGATATAGGAGGCGTTAGACACTACGATAAATTGACCCAGGAAGCCAAGCTGTTTATAGCCCAATTGGAGGACAGGTTAAAGGTGCCAGTAAAGTATGTGGGAACAGGAGCGGAGGTAATGGATACCGTCATGGTTCAGCACTAGCCCTGTTCGGTTTGAGTCGAAGTCTTAACCCATCCATTAATTCTTTCGAAACTGTTGAGCCAGACACTTTTCCCTTAACTCTCTTCATTACTTCACCCATCAGGGCTTTAAATGCTGCCTCTCCTTTCGTGGCTATCAAGTCACTGTTGGCATCCAAAACCGCGTCTATCAAAGCGTGTAAGTCGTCGGCGGTTGTACTTTCCATTTCGACTTCTCTGAAAGCTGTATCCAAATCCACTTTTTTGCTAAGAAGCACCCTTAACACCTCCTTAGTCAGCTGTCTGTCAAAGCCTTTACTCAGCGCCTTCTCTATCAGGTTGACAACCACGTCGTCCGAAAGGTCGTCTGCTTTTAATCCCTCTCTGGCCATCTCTTTAACGTCTTGGATCAACAGACCGCAGGCCAATACCGCAGCCTCTGGGTGCGTCTTCAAAATTTTTTCCAATAGTGGAAGCCATTCGGAGTTGAGTGCCTGCTTAGCCATTTCTTGGCTCACGTTTAACTCCATTAGTCGGGCCACGGTTTCCTCTAAAGCTTGAGGAATTCTTTGTTCCAGTTCGTCAAGAAACCGTTTTTCCACTCGGATATACGGCACATCGGTTTCGGGGTACATTCTGGCTGCGCCGGGAATTGGTCGCGAAAATTTTGTGGTTCCATCAACCTGCGGAGACCTTGTTTCTTCCACTACACCGATAAGCGCTTGTTTACAACGCGCGATTACCACTTCCAAAGCGGCTTTTGCTTTGTATTCGTCGGATACTATTAACACGAAACCGTCTTTATCCGAGCAACTCAGTTTGAGCCTTACAAAACGAACTTCTTCGCTGCTTATTCCGTAGGCGGGGAGTTCATCTGAATGAAACAGTCCTCCCACACCAACCAATTGCCTCGCGTAGTCTGCAAGCTCCGCTCCAAATCTTCTGCCCCGCGCAATTTGAAAACCGAAGTACCCAGCGAAACCTTCAACCTTGGCTCCCAAGACGACGTGACCCTTTGAAAGAGCGCTCAAAACAATTTTCGACTGTGTGTTGGAAAAGACATCGGTGACATCGACCGTGGGGCCAGTATTTATTTGACTGAATTTGGACCTCAGCTCCTCTCTCAAATTTATAAGACCAGTCTGCCTTTCAGCTTCAAAAGTTACGATCTTGGCTATTAGACCCAGCTCTTGAACGCCCTTAACCTCAACCCTGGCGCCGCCTTCTACGGAGACGTTTACGTCTTGCCTAATCGTGCCCAAGCCACGCTTAACCCTTCTCAATCTTCTCAAAATCATTCCGATTTTTAGCGCGACTTCTTCGGCTTCTTGGGGAGAAGCTATATCCGGCTTTGTCGATATTTCGATTAGCGGGATCCCAAGTCGGTCGAGCCTGTATCTAACGGTTGTGTTTTTCTCTTCGCCGACGATACGCGCCGCGTCTTCCTCTAAACAAATGGTCGATATTCCAACTTCTTTACCGTTTAAATTCAGGGCTCCACCCGTGGCTATTAGCGCCGTACGCTGGAATCCGCTTGTGTTCGAACCATCTATGACCAGTTTCCTCATCACTTCTACCTCGTCAACGGGTTTAGCGTTTAGCAGCTTCGCACACATCAGGGCGAGCTCTAGCGCCTCACGATTGAGCGGGTGTGGGGGTTCTTCGTCCATCTCAACCAAACAACTCGCTTCTCTAACGCCCTCATAAACAAAGGTTCTTTTTCGACTTTCTTCGAAATGAGCCGCAGCGTCCACTTGTCCCAGCTCGCTGCGCGAGGCCCAAAGTTGCCGTGTAAACACGTACTCAGCGTCGCCCTCGACCAACTGGGTGTGGCAGTCACAAAACAATTTTTGCACGGTGTCCAATTGCTGATGTATCTCTAATCCCACTTTCATGTTTGGTCGACTTCCCCAATGTATGGTGACCTTGTACTCATTTCATCAGCAACATTTTCAAGCATCTTTTCTTCAACTCTTTCAAATGGGTAATTCCCCAAACACCAAGATAGCTTTACGTATGCAGTCTCTGGAAGCATGTCTTCTAATGGGACAACACCAGCTGATTTGAGTCTGCGTCCAGTTGTGTATACATTCATATTGACGCGTCCAAACAGGCATTGAGAAGTCATAAAGATTAGGAAACCTCTCTTTCTGAGTTTGGCAACAGTGTCCACGAGTTCGGAACGCACGTGTCCTAGACCAGTACCAGCCAAAACCAATCCTTGATGACCCAAATCAAACAGGGCTTCCACCACTTCCGCCCTTAAGCCTGGATACGAATATAGTAGGGTGGCTTTGTCGCTGAAAACACCCTTGAAATCCACACGGCTCGCGTTTCTGCGTCTCGAATTTTCAATGTATTTTATTTCTTCATCTTTCACGATTGCTACGGGTTTGGCGTTGACGGGTTTGAAGGCATCACGTCTGCTCGTGTGTAACTTTCTGGCACGTGTGCCAGGTATTATCACCGAACTGGGGTCGGAGGTTGTCGCATGCATGCACACAAACACACCTGCCGCATCACCATATTTAGCAAACCTAACAGCGTTCACAAGATTGAAGCGTGCATCGCTGCTTGGTCTGTCGCTGCTCCTTTGCGCTCCAACAAGCACTATTGGAACACCCACGCCTTTAAGGGCGAAGCTCAACGCCGCAGCCGTGTAACCCATCGTGTCGGTTCCGTGTGCGACTACAACACCTTTTGCCCCTTTGAGTACCTCTTCGTAAGCGGCTCTTGAGATGACTTCCCAATAAGAAGGTAGCATGTCTTCGCTCAGAATTCCCATAAGCACTCTTGCTTTAACGGTTGAAATTTGATTCAGTTCTGGCACCAGTGAAACCAAGTCTTGGGCGCTCAAAGCGGGTTTCACGGCACCCGTTTCATATTCAACTTTGCTGACTATTGTGCCGCCGGTGCTTAACAAGGATACATATTCGGTTCCCTCGAGGGGTTGGATTTCTTCGGCTTTTGCGGCTTCCACGTTCAAGTTTTTTTCGCTTTTTCGCAGGACTTTTAGCTTGGCACCTGAGACACATAGGCCCACGTTGTAGCCGTTGGCGAGTTTGAGTGTAACCAGATCGTCTGCGTCCGACGCTGATCTCGGCATTAGTCTACCCGACACCTTATCGTGGTTGAAGGATATCTCCAACAAATCGCCGATTTCTGCCCCAATTTCTCTGAGACGGCTCAACGCAGTGCCAGAGTAGCCCTCCATCGATTTCTCCTTCAATGCAATTCAACGTAGACCCCGGTTTCGTTTAACTGTTGCGCAGGGAGCCATGCACGGTCGGCTCGGATGATGAAACGGTCTCAGCATTGTTCAACGTCATAAATGGTTTGGTAACTGTGCGTTAAACCCGTTTTGCTCTATAGATTTGTTGAAAACCCATGTTGGTGTTTTGTTGGGAGTAATCTCAATTTTATGAAGATTTATGATAATGTAAGGAAATAATGCACAGTAGCTCATTAAAATATTCTCAAGGACTGGTTTCGACAAGAACTCACAAATCCGCATATTCAAAATACGAAGTGGTCTCAACTTTCTTTTTTCGGTAGCCGCTCCTATCTTACGGCTACCCAAGCCATCGGGAACATCATTTTGTCATTTAATCGTGTCTCGAGGATGACAGAGGAGACATACTCTTTAGTGGGTTGTGGACCACGGCTCTCGCGCATTTGACCGAACAAGTGTCAATGGTTGACGCGGTTGTCTGTTGTTGAGAGTCAGACATGGTAGCGAACCAGAGGATCACGGTTTTGTTGCAAAAAGGTGGCCCCTTGTTGCAAGTGTGAGCTGATTTTGAGACTTTTGCAACAAAAGCCAAGGATCACCAAACCCTTAAATTGGGCGTCGCAAAGCAATAGATGACTGTAGAATGCCGAGTCACGGTTCGCTCACAAAGGCTGGAAAGGTAAGGTCGTCCACTCCCAAGACTCAACCGAAGGACAGGAGGTCGCCCATTCCGAGGATTAAGAGGAGAACCGTTTATTTTCGAAGGCTTGTGTACAGAAACGAGTCACAGGAAAGATATTCTCACTGATTTTCTTGGCGTGCGCCCCTGTACATGTTCTGTAACCGTTGCCAAGCGGTTCTTACGGTTTGAAGGAGCAAAGAGTATGGATATATATTTCCGACGCCACCTGTTAAGAGTATGAATGCTTTTCTTGCTTCCACTGTTTACGGTTATTTTTTGGTTGACGAAAGCGGCAAGGTTCTAATGGGTGTTCGCAGAACAAATGAGTCTTTCCGTCTTCAGGATTTGGTGGAACAAATTCGTAGGACGGGCTTGGAGCGTATTCAAACCTTTGAACCCAATCTCGCTGAATATGCGGAGCTCATTGAACCTCGGCGAGGATTGGTCGAAATTTATTCGCATAAAGAGTTTGCAGCCTCGATAGGGTTGTCGGAAGCAGAAGCATTGGATTTGGTTCGCTCAAAGGCATTTGAAGAAACAAAGAAGGGAATAGTAAAAATCTCTGGGAGAAGAGATCGCATTATTGCGCAGGTAATAAACGCGGTTGATGAATTCGATGAGACGTTGAATATTTTCGCTTCTAGGATTCGTGAGTGGTATGGTTTACACTTTCCTGAGCTTGGTGAAATAGTCGAGGACAATTCGTCTTATCTAAGACTGGTTTCACAGGTGGGTCTGCGCGAATCTTTTACTGAAGATGTGGTCAGAGGTATGGGCTACTCTGCTGATACTGCCAGAAAAATTCTGGAGAAAGCGGGGGCTTCTAGTGGTGCACCCCTAAGTCGAGAAGACTTTGAACCCATAAAGATTATGTCCGAGTCGGTTTACCAGCTGTACAGCCTAAGAAACAAGTTGACTGGTTACATCCAACGGCTCATGTCAGAAACAGCTCCGAACCTGAGCGGGGTGGCTGGCGCGGTTTTGGGTGCTAGGCTGATAGCATTGGCCGGCGACTTGGAAAGACTGGCAAAATTTCCTTCCAGCACCGTGCAGGTATTGGGCGCCGAAAAAGCCCTGTTTAGGGCTATAAGAAGAGGCGCTAAGCCACCAAAGCACGGGGTCATCTTTCAGGACCCACTGATTCACAGCGCTCCAAGGTGGCAGAGAGGAAAAATCGCTAGGGCCTATGCTGGTAAGCTGAGCATAGCCGCGAGGGTGGACTTCTACGGTGGTGACGATGTTTCCGAAAGGCTTAGGTCGGATTTTGAGTCTAGGGTTAAAGAAATAAAGACTAATTTTTCGTCGCCGCCAGAGAGAGAGCCGGAGAAAACTGTGAAGAGCGGTTTCAAAAAAAGAAGTCGCAATCGCGATTTCCGGGGGAGGAGACGATGATGCAGTTTAAGAAAAAGGATATTTGCAAGCTCATTTTACACTGTGTGAGTATACAGAGTTGAAGTTTTTCCCAACGGGTATAAGAGCTGGACAGCTCATAGGTTTGATAGAGATCATTTCAGAGTTCGGTGGTAGAGCCGTGGATTTGTACAAGGTTGCAGAAGAAATGAACGTCACGATCGAAACTCTTCTTCCCCTTCTTAAGGCCGCTCAGATGTTGCACTTAGTGACCGTTTCAAAGGGTGACGTTTCGCTTACAAAGATTGGCCAAGAGATGGTTAATATGAAGGATAAGAGAGCGATTTATGGGGGACAATTGGCCAAAATCGAACCTTTTTACACCGCGGTGAAGATGGCAGAGAATGGACCATTTACCGCCGAAGATTTGGCGGCAGAGTTGGCGTCTAAGGCAGCAGGTTGGGTGGACTCTAATTACATAGACCCCGCCATTCTCAGAGATATGTTGGTGCATTGGGCGATTTACGCGAAGTTGTTGGAGTACGACGGACAAGAAGGTAAATTCACTAAGTTTATCGACAAGGAGGCAGTTAGGGGCAACCAGTTGGCCTGACTGTTGGTGTCTGCAGGGCCGCCCGCGTAAAAAGATTTTTTGCTGTGCGGGTGTTTATGGGATTGGTATGATGAGCATATGTATGGATGGCTGTTTTTACGGTTTTGTGGTGTTTCATCTCAGGACGTTGGAAAGATTTAAATACAACTCACTAACTTATGGTTAGTGATTGGTGGTGAATATGTCGGAAGCACAAATAGAGCTAAGAGTCATTGAAGCTCATCAAAAAGATGTCGGTCGCGGAATCGCCCGACTGGACGCCAAGGTCATGAAAGACTTGGGTTTGCAGACGGGAGACGTGGTCCAGTTGACGGGTCGACGAAAAACCTACGTAAAAGTTTTGCCAGCGTACGTTGATGATTATGGGAGAGGCATTGTGCGTCTTGACTCGTTTGCTAGGAACAACGCGGGTGTCGGAATAGATGACAAAGTCAAGGTTCAGAGGGCCGAGGTGAAAGAAGCCGAAAAAGTGTCGCTTTCGCCAACCGAACCACTGCAAATAATCGGCGCTGAAGAATACATAGCCCAAATACTCGCCGGCAGAGTGCTGTGCCGCGGCGATGTGGTTCCCATAACAGTGATGGGTAGAAGAATCAATTTGGCCGTAAATTCCACTGTGCCGTCAACGGGAGCCGTGATTCTGACTGAAACGACTCGAATAGAGCTCAGTGATAAACCCCAAGTCGTTGAGAACCTTCCACAGATCTCATACGAAGACATTGGGGGGATGACCGAAGTGGTTCAAAAAGTGAGAGAAATGATAGAGTTGCCTCTTAAACACCCAGAATTGTTCGAAAGACTAGGGGTTGAAGCTCCTAAGGGTGTGCTACTCTTTGGCGCACCCGGCACGGGGAAAACTCTGTTGGCCAAGGCGGTGGCCAACGAAACCAACGCTCATTTTATCAATATAAGTGGACCCGAAGTCATGAGTAAGTTTTACGGCGAAAGCGAGCAACGCTTGAGAGAAATATTTGAAGAAGCACAGAAAAACGCCCCCTCTATAGTTTTCATAGACGAACTGGACAGTATAGCTCCTAAGAGAGAAGAAGTCACGGGAGAGGTGGAACGCAGGGTCGTTGCGCAACTCCTAACCTTAATGGACGGATTGGAATCAAGAGGGAAAGTTGTGGTCATAGGAGCCACAAACAGACCGAACGCCATAGACCCCGCTCTCAGAAGACCAGGGCGATTCGACAGAGAAATTGAGATAAAAGTCCCAGACAAAGAGGGTAGGCTCGAAATTCTTCAGATACACACGCGTGGGATGCCTCTTTCGAAGAATGTGGATCTGAATATTTTGGCCGAGATCACCCATGGCTTCGTTGGTGCGGATTTAGCGGCTCTTGCCAAAGAGGCAGCGATGCACGCACTAAGAAGAATATTGCCAGAAGTTGACCTCAACCAAGAGAAAATATCGGCCGATGTACTCAACAAGATAAGTGTGGAGATGAAAGACTTTGAGGATGCGCTCAAAGACGTTCATCCATCCGCTATGCGAGAAGTGTACATTGAGAAACCAAACGTTCACTGGGACGATATAGGCGGCTTAGACATTGTTAAACAGGAATTAAAGGAGTCAATCGAGTGGCCGCTCAAATATCCCGATCTCATAGAGCTCGCTAAGGTCACGCCGCCCAAAGGCATACTGCTCTACGGCCCGCCAGGCACTGGGAAAACTTTGCTTGCCAAAGCCGTGGCCACAGAAAGCCAAGCCAACTTCATAGCGGTCCGTGGACCAGAACTCCTTTCTAAATGGGTTGGAGAATCCGAACACGGTGTTAGGGAAGTGTTCAGAAAGGCAAGGCAGGCGGCTCCCTGCATAGTGTTCTTCGACGAAATTGACGCGTTGGCCCCTTCTAGGGGCAACGATTCGGACTCGAACGTGTCTGAGCGAGTTGTGAGTCAGCTTTTGACGGAAATGGATGGAATAGTAGCGTTGAATAACGTCACAATAATTGCTGCAACCAACAGGCTGGACTTGGTTGACAACGCTTTGCTAAGACCGGGTCGATTCGATAAGATAATTGAAACGCCCCTGCCAGACGAAGCAGCTAGAAAACAAATCCTTGAAATCCACCTGCGAGGCAAAAAGCTGGGTAAAGACGTGGACACACAAAAGCTGTCTTCTCAGACCGCTGGTCTGAGCGGCGCTGAAATAGCTGGAGTAGTGCAGACGGCTTCGATGCTAGCCGTAAGAGACTTTATCGATAAATACGGTTCAGAATATAAGCAGAAGCTCTCAGAATTCGAAATAACATCTGCGCATCTAGAGGAGGCATTGAAGCAGGTAAGGTCTAGAATACCCAGCCAGAAGAAGACCGCTCTCAGTCTTACACCCTAATTTTTTATCATTTAGCGGCTCGGACGCATGGTAGAGCCAAAGCGGGAAACAGAGATGATTACTGCGTTTCACTGTTGCGCACCCGAGAGGCCGTCTGGGCACACTCTTAAGGATCCGTATACGATGACACGTAGGTGAGCGGGAAACTCGGCTGCGTGGACTGTTGTTTTGGGACGCAGTCTCGCAACCCGTACAAGGCTTCCCGCTCAGCTTGGCCAGAGGGATTGGCGGAAGCCTCTCTCTCGCGTTTTGGTCACTGAGAAGGTTGCACTGTGTTGCTTATATGGGGTTAACGAGCCTTCCGTAATTTGGGTCACAAAGCAGGGCAACAATCACAAAGTAGGCAGCTGTACAAGTCGCCGGTTTTACGGTCTTTGCTCGTTTAAGGGGAAAATCTATATATTGTTTGGTGAATCATGTTATTGTTGAGGGCTGTTGAGCGCTTCGATCAAAAGGCGCTTTCTGGAACTGCTAGACAAGGACGAAGAATTTAGGCTTGTTGTTGCGGCCAAGTTGGGGTTATCCGAAGAATATGAAAAACTGGACGCTATGCAGCATACCATCGAGAAGCTAGTGGAAGAGGTCAAGGCGCTCAGAGAGGGTCAGGAGAAGCTTTGGCAGAACGTGGACAAGCTCTGGTTGGAGGTCAAGGCGCTCAGAGAGGGTCAGGAGAAGCTTTGGCAGAACGTGGACAAGCTCTGGTTGGAGGTCAAGGCGCTCAGAGAGGGTCAGGAGAAGCTTTTCATAGAACAGCAAAAGTTGACACGTGAAGTTCACGATGTTAGCGTCACCCTGCAGAGACTCACATTGACCGAAGAAGAAGAAGCAGCCGAGGTAATAGCTTATAGGGTTCGTACAAAGTTGGGGGTTGACTTAGTCTTTTCACGGAAGTTCGTGGATTCAAGTGAGATAGACCTGTACGCCTCCCAAGGCGACCTTTGGGTTATTGGTGAGGCTACGACTAGGCTCGGCGTAAGACTTGTCGACGAAATCGACGAGAAGGTCGACCTAGTAAGGCGTCTCAGACCCAATTTGGTAAAGCCCAACCTAATCAAGGTTGCATACACAATTGTTGCGCTCGATGAGGCTATTGAGGAGGCCAAGCGCAAAGGTGTTTGGGTGCTCACATGGAAAGACGAGCTTTCACCGTTGGTTGTGCACACCGAGAATGCGCGCTTGTGATATGTCACAATATTAAATTTGAGTTGTGCATTCGACTCTCGCCGGCTCAGACCCTTAAACAAGCGCGTCCATTTGATTCATCGTTGACTAGCACTATGGACACCGCGGCCAGACAACTGGGAAAGATCCGTCGCGGAAATCGCTGCAAGGCGTTGGACCACAGCTCCTCGGGCATCAAGTATTGAAGGTGAAAGCCTGTTTTATAAACCACGCATCGAATCATTCAACAAAGAACACCAACTACTCCCGGTTCGAACAACGCCTTAGTATTAGAAAACCACGCGATTCTTTTACTAATACTTACAAGAATAAATAATGTTTCAAAACATTTAAGTTGTTGTACCAAGGTACTGACCTGCGAAAAGGCTTTGTTGCGTCGAGTTCTGGTTTTGAGTTTGTTGACCGCGACCCTATTCCTTGCCGGGTTTGTGGGAATAGCGCATGTAGATCGGGTGCAAGCATTGGTTATAGCACCTCGGATTTCTTTGGGGAGCTCCACTTCCAGTCTGAACTGGGCGGGATACGCGGTGGTGTCGAACGATGGTTCGGTGAGTGCAGCTTACGGTTCCTTGGTTGTTCCGTCTCTGAGTTGCAGTAGAGGCACGACCTATGTGGCGTTGTGGGTGGGCATCGATGGTTACAACGACAGCACAGTTGAGCAGACGGGTGTTCTGGGTGAGTGCAGTCATGGGGCAGCTGTGTACAGCGCTTGGTACGAGTTCTACCCAGCATCCCCTGTGTATTGTTCCTCGAGCAAGTGTCCAGTGAAACCAGGTGACCACCTCTATGAGAGTGTAATCTACTCGGCTTCGACCAACAGTTTCACCACTACGCTCGTCGACTACGGGTCCTCTGGGAGTAATGTCGAATGGACCTATGCTTCTCCTCCAACCACCGTTTTGGGCGCTCTCAGGAACTCGGCGGAATGGATAGCCGAAAGGCCTGCCATCGCCAACAGCCTTACAACCCTTGCCAACTTTGGGACAGCTTATTACGGTCAAGACTATACGAGTGTGGAACACACCAATTACGCGACGGTGGGAGGTGTAACAGGTGCCATTTCTTCTTTCAACTATGTGGAAATAACCATGGTGAACTATAGCGGTAAGATATTAGCGGCCCCATCTTCGCTTACATCAGATGGCACAAGCTTTTCCGTGGCGTACCTTACGAGTAGTAACTTCCATAACAAGTAATTTCTCAGTCCAAACTTTTTTTGGTTTCAGTGGCCAAACACAGGTGAACCGTAAGGTGTGTATCCAAAGTTTATAGACATTTTTCGTGTTGAGCGCCCGTATCGCGAGATGCTCTATATTCAGATCTCAGCCTTTGTGACAGGTTCGGGTGAACCCATCGAGCTGGGTTGCTGAATCGGGAAGCCACCCGTTTGACGATGGAAGTCGCTTGTTTACGGCCATCTGTTCACAGCCAGCCGTTAAGGAATAGTTTCAAATCAAGATTGGAAGAATCCTTTAGGTGTTAGCTGTGTTGCGCCAAGCGCACGTTTTTTGTAGAGACGACCGGAAAAACCAGGAGGTGCCGGATAAAAGTGTAGTGCCGCTTTCAGTCGACTTCGGCGAGTCAAGCACCCTGTTAAACAAATGCGTTTTCCATCGAGTCTTGACACTTACAACTCTTTTCGGATACAAGTTCGGGGACGGCGGAGTAGATCAGGCTTCTTGCGCTTTCAACATTTTTGCGTTGTGTTTCAACGACTTGCTGCGCGGTCACGGGATGATCGGCCCAAACGTCGTAGTCGGTTACCAAAGCGATTGTGGCATAACACATACCCATTTCTCTTGCTAGGTTCACTTCTGGAACAAGCGTCATCCCCACGATGTCTGCGCCCATCATTCGCCAAAGAGCCGATTCGGCTCTGGTGCTGAACCTTGGCCCCTCTATGCAGAGGTATACTCCTCTGTCATGGTGGGCGAGTCCCAAGGAGCCGGCCAGCCCTGATAGTTTGCCTCTCTCGTCTGGGCAAAAAGGGTCGGCTAAAGAAATGTGGGCGACTCGTGGTCCATCGTAGAAGGTGTACACCCTGCTATTGGTCATGTCGATGAATTGGTCCGGAAACACTAGGCTACCAGGCTTGATTTCCTCTTTCAGGCTTCCAACTGCGCTTGGAGCCAATATTCGCTCGACTCCCAACTGTTTGAGCGCCCAAAGGTTTGCTCGACTGTTTATCTTGTGGGGCGGAATTGTATGGCCTCTTCCATGACGCGGAAGAAAGGCTACGTTGCAGTCGCCGATTTTCCCAGTGTACACCGAATCGCTGGGAGCGCCGTAAGGCGTATGGAACCTTGTTTCTTTTGAATCTTTGAGTATCGTCGGATCGTAGAAACCGCTTCCTCCGATTATTCCAATCTTTGCCTCAAGCAATTGATTCACCAAGCGCTTAATGCTCGCGGAACCAAGACATAAGCCATTGTGTTTGAGCGAGTTGCGCACCCGTAGACGGGCTCCTATGGTTACGATTCCACGAAGCCCCAATTCAACAACCCAAGACTCAGAAGCTCGGCTTCTATGCGACCATTTAAATGCTCGGAGCACTTGTTGATGCGAAGTTGGTTGAGAAATTCGATTTGGATATAGACTCGATAACCTCTAGGGTCAGCGCGGACGTCGATGGTTTGCAGAAAGCTCAGCTTATCGCTGTCTCAGAGAAGCTTAAAAAAATGTACAAGAAGTCTCTTGTCAAAACGAATCACAGTGTGCTGGAGGTCTTAGTGGCCTCCTACTTTGTAAAGAAAGGGTACCGAGTGGACGTCGAACACCCGCTGGATTCTTTGGTGTGCGATGTATACGCGGAGAAAGGCGATGGGTCACTCATAGTGGAAATAGAAACGGGTTTTATTCCACCCGAACACGCGCTTGACCCCGTCCTCTACATGGTTGTCAGGCTCATAAGCAAAGTTGCGCGTTATAGCAAATACTCCAACAGGTTTATGCTTGCAACGCCCGTTGACAATTTTGCCCAGTTGCACCCTGCGCTTGTAAAACGTCCGCAGGATCGTTCAGCCACTGACCTAACCGAGTTGAAGACGCTCTGCGACAAATACTACTCGAACCCTCCAATTTCGCTGGAAGAACTTTCGAACGCTCGGCTTCACGGAGTGATTGTTGTAAATGTCGATGCGGCAAAGGTGATTGAGATGGACGCTGAACGATATTTTGAATTGGTTGAGGCACTACCCCGATAAAGAAGCTTGCCGCCCGACTCTCGGAGCGATGTGGCTTTCCCTTGGGGCGACACAACGTCTCTTAACCCCTTGTCGCCTCTTGGTTTGCCCTCCTTCCGCCGCAGTTGGGTGACACGCAACCCGTCCTCTTTGCGCACATTGGAAGCCAGCTCTCTCAAACCAGCTTCCATTGTTCGCGAAGGTGTGGCGGGCAGGTGTGTTGACCCTGCGTCGGACCGAGGACCCGCTTGGCCAAGGCGCTTAGGCTTACCCAAACGCCTCTTTGAACGGATCCATACACGCCTTTTCCGGTCGAGCAGCAAAACTATTCTGCGTCAAAAGATATAAGGTTTATTTGACCACTTGGGCTGGGTTCAGAGGTACAATGTCTGGATGAGGGCTTGCGCATTGCCGCGAAAGTGTCGCAAAGCGGAAGTCCGAGGTAGCCGAGGTTCCGCACTCCAAGCAGACCGTAAATAACTCTAGCAGCTTGGCGAATATCGGCGCATCAAGTTTGGTTGGGTGAATGGGGTTTTAAGTCTTTGAGTAGACGTAGAAGAATTCAGCGGAGTGGGCGATTCCTTTGTAAAAATCTTCGATGGCCACGTTTTCATTGGGTGCATGAACGTTTGATGACGTGGACCCTACACCTATAGCGCTCACAGCCTCTTTTATGCCAAGCAGATTGGTGAATATTCCCATTGGTTGTGTACCCGCGCTGTTTGGTAAAACGGCTGGCTCCTGAGAATAGATTCGACGAGCCGATTCCACCATAGCCTTGACGACCGCTGTGTTGGGATCCGTTCTCACAGAATGCTCCAATCCATACGCGGTTACTTTTCCTTGAAACCCCTTGTCTTTAAGGTGAGCCTTTACCAATTCAAGTATTTTTTCAGGGTTTTGGTTGGGAACCAGTCGGAAGTCCAGTTTGGCGGCGGCTTTGCACGGCACAATCGTTTTGCTTCCCGTTCCTTGATATCCAGACCAGATGCCGTCTATGGTACACGTAGGCTGCGTGAAAAGGGCTTCTCTGAGCTCTTCTGTTTTTGAGTACCGTAGCCTGTTGGTTCCCAAGGCCTTCATAAGTTGCTCGGGTGATGTATCATAGTTTTCGAGCAGCCGCTTTATATCCGCGGCTGGAGGGGATACGTCATCATAGAAACCTTTTATCGCAACCCTTCCCTGCGAGTCCACTAAGGTGTTTAGTGTTTTGACGAGTTCCCAAGCAGCGTTGTATGCTATGGGTGCATTTGAAGAGTGGAGGTCTCTCACGCCAGTAGAGATTTCGAGTTGTATGTAAACCAACCCTTTTACCCCCAAGACTATTTGGGGCCTCCCTTTATCGTCCAGCCCAGCACCCTCCATTATAACAGCATCCGCGGAGAGCACGTCCTTCCTTTCTCTTATATACGCTTCGAGGTTGGGGCTGCCTATTTCTTCTTCCCCTTCAAACAGAAATTTCAGGTTTAGATCAAGCTTCTTCTCATTGAGTACTTTTTCAAAGCCGAACAGGCGGGCTATAAGCGTTCCCTTATTATCCGAGGCCCCCCTCGCATAGACCCTGTCGGATTCAACGTGCGCTGAGAAGGGCGGGTGCTCCCATTCGCTCAAAGGGTCCACTGGCTGCACGTCGTAGTGGTTATAGACAATAAGCGTTTTCTTGGATCCGTTGAAGACCGAACCGCTAACCACGGGATGGCCATTGGTCTCTTCAATTGTTGTGTCTATACCCAAGTGAATCATGACACGTTTGAGAAACTCGGCGGTCTCCCTAACGCCGTCACCCGTAGCAGAAACGGATCGATGCTGCAGAAATTCCAAATACGCCTTGAGAGCCTCTTCTCTCTCATTTTCGGTGAATTTGAAACTCATACACCCAGAAAAACAGGCTTCGACTTAACATTTGCGAAAACATCTGATTTCCAATCGCCTATCGAAGGCATTTGTATAATCGTTCTTTCTATAGGCTTTGAATACAACGTAAACCCATGAATAGCGAGTGCATGTGTATCATTGCACCCAAATACCGTACGAGTTGCGGCTGCAGCAGCACAGATAAAGCCGTTTTCAGCATGAATTGTGGCTCCCGCTTCCAGTGGGTTCAGGGTTCGCAAACCGGTTTCAGTTAGTTCAACCAATCTTTTCAGCTGAACGGTCCAATACGGTGAGTCCAAAATTCAGCTTCAATCCCCCCTTTTCAGCCTCAGTCGCAGCTGTTCTCTTCTACTGGTGGACTGGTGGAGACGGAGCGGTCGCCGCTATGTGGTCCGGATGTAGGTGGATAGACGCAGACAAACGCTCACCGATTGGGTTCAGAGGAGCCTCAAGCATCCAGCTTTAGTGGTTCAGAAGCACTTTTCGCTGGGCCTAGAATACAGCGTGTTGGTGCCTGCGGTAACTTCTCGGGCTCCGTTAAACGGGAAAAGCTGTCGATTAACAACTTGTTTGACGCCTTGGATGCTCAGCGAAGCCTTGTTGGATGCGTTAAACAGCCTTTTGACCACACACTTTTTGAACACGACTTTTGCATAGAGGACACCACCAGTCAAAGCCATGGATGTGATTGCGGACTCCTTTAACAGCCAGTTAGCCGTGATTTTGTGACCAATAGTGTTGTTGTGGCTGTGGAAATTTGCCTTAACCAGAGGGTTCCTTAAGAGTCTGCGTTCTCTGGGCTTGGTTGGACACGAAACTCGTGTTTACAGCAATTTTTCTCAGCTGTTGTTGGTGGTCTTCATTGTTGGCGTCGAGAATCTGAGAAATATTAAAGTGTCTGCTTTTTTGCGACCTTTGAATAGGGTTCGCCGGATTGGAGACTGCTTAACAAGAACTTCGAACTATTGAGCAACATTGGTAGAGGTGAAATCTTAGAAGTGTGAATCGCAGACCTTGGCTGTGTGTTGGAGTTGATTTGGCGGGTGTTGAAAACAGACCCACTGGATTGGCTTCGATCGACGTGTTAAGAAGACTTGACCACTGCTTGGCCCACACCGACGCACAAATAGTGGATTACGTTGAATGTCGTCAACCCCAGGTTGTTGTGATGGATGCGCCCCTGTCGATTCCCCGGGGTCGCGTTAGCCTTGACGTGCCATCTCAGTTTCATCTGCGGTCCTGTGACAAAGAGCTTTTAAAGAGAAGGATTCGCTTCTTTCCCGTGACGCTTGGACCCATGCGCATACTTATCAAGAGGGGGATACGCCTAGCGGGTCATCTTCGCTCAAAGGGCTATACGGTTTTCGAGGGTTACCCTGGGGGATCCCAAGACATTCTGGGAGTTCCCAGAAAGGGGATGGGTGTGAAGGCTCTGGTCAAAGGGCTCCGCGAGTTGGGTTTACAGGTGGATGACTGGACTCATGACGAGTTGGATGCTGTGACCTTGGCCTACGTGGGCTTTCTCTATCTAAACGGAAAAGCCGAGTTCATAGGCGACAAAGATGAGGGCGAAATCCTTTTACCGTTGCGAGAAGTTTGAGCCACGTACACCATGGACTTGTCTTTGAGTCAGGAAAGAGTTGAACTCATCCACGAAATGGAGCAGAGATTTGAGCAGAAAGAAGCCGCGTATTTTCAGGCGTTGCTCGTCCATCCGGACAGGGTTATCAGGATCAGGGCGCTGAGCGTCCTCGAAGCTTTGGCCCCAAAAGAAGCTGTTTCTATGATAGGCCATGTACTGTTGAGTGATGTGGATCCCATTGTAAGGCATGAAGCCGCTTTTGTGCTGGGTCAAATGGGCTATAAGGCTGGCCTCGAATACTTGGAGTATGCGGTTTTGAATGATTCTTCGCCCATAGTTCGACACGAAGCCGCAGTGGGAATAGGAGTAGTGGGTTCACAATCCTCGGTGAGCACTTTAAAGAAGGTGTTTTCAGAGGACCCTGACGAAGGAGTCAGGTTCTCAGCGGAAATCGCTTTGACCAACTTGGAGTACTTGAAGAGGTACGGAAATAGCTCCGAGTTCTCCAAGAAAACGGGTGGATGACTTCGCTTGAGTGAAGACTTGGACGCAGATTTGTTGGCCACCTACTTGCAGAGAAAGGAGCGCGTCAAAACCAGGCTCAAAGCAGTGGAGTCAAGGATAAAGTTGCTCAAAAAGAGACACAGAACCTACAGAGAAAACTTCGACACAGTTGTTTCAAGCGGCGTGTGTCCCACTTGTCTGCAACCGCTCAGTCTTAAATACAAATACGAATATTCTGAAAGAATCTCCAAGATGATACGAAAGGTAGAAGGGGTTTTGGAGGACTGCAATAAAGAAGTGGATCAGCTAATGACCCAGCTCGCCGAGATAGACGCCAAACTCGACGACATAAAGAGGGGTTCGAACTCTAAACAACAAACCTCGTAGTTATGAAGGAAGTGTGCGTCTATCAGTAACCAGAATCGTCGAATACGCGTTACCCAATATTCTTGGGACAATGTCGCCCATAGCTGAAGTGGTTGTTAGAGAAGCTTTGTGTTCAACATTGCTTTTGAGTTGATATTAATACCAAACACAATGGTTTAGAGTCGGCAGCTGCTAATTCGGTTTGTGCTCAAAACAACCACTGAGAAAATTGTTGTACTGGGTGCTGGAGTGGCGGGTTTGGCGGCTGTCGCCTTGCTCCGCACCTTCGCTGATGTTACGCTTGTCACAAGAGATGATTTCAACTATTACGCTGGGCTTCCCAGATACGTCATGGAATCTTTATCCGAAGAATATGTTAGGGTTTCTCTAGACGGTATTCAACGCCTAGGCGTGAAGCTGATACGAGGTGAGGTAGAGTCCATCGATGTTTCGGAGAGGTGTGTAAAGGTCGGTGTCCAGAAACTGGGTTACGATGTGTTGGTGGTAGCGCTCGGCGTAGAAGTTGCGGATGGACCGCACCTTTGGACACTTCAGGGCGCTCGCCTATTCGCGGATGAGGTCTCAAGGTTTAAGGGGGGAACATTTGTTGTAGCTGTGCATGGTTTGCCTTATAGGTGTCCACCAGCCCCCTTTGACGTAGCAAGCAGACTAAGCAGACACTTCGCTTGGAAGGGATTAAACGCGAAAACTATCGTGTTACACCCTGAGAAGGAACCGTTGGCCAAACTGGATTCTTCGCTGTATTTGGCTCTAAACGAGTCCATGCGCCGTCAGGGAATCGAATTGAGAGGTGGGTTCCAGCCCATAGAGGTGGACACGTATAACAGAGTTCTTCACTCACAGCAGGATGACAGCGTCGCCTACGACCTGCTGCACTTGGTCCCAAAACATTCTATACCCAAGGCTTTGTTGAACTCGGAAATGAGACTCGTGGACGGTTGGCCAAAACTGGATAAGAGTTTTCGGGCGGTGGACCACGACGATGTGTACATCATCGGAGACTTAGCGGCTCCGAGCTTGGGGTTACCCATGGCTGGGTTCTTGGCATTCTACGAAGCTTCAGTGGTGGCCTCTTCACTTTCCGAGGGTGCCCGCGTCGCACTGCGCAAAGCCGAGGCTGTTTGCCCCATAGATTTTGGTGGGGAATCTCTGATACCGTTCTGCGACTTTACGCCGAAATTGCAAGGCTATGGGAACCCTATCTGTCGTGTGACCAAAGTTGATGCCGATTTCGTGGGGTTGTTTCGCGAGATGCTTAGGTCCAAGTTCGTTTCTCTACTTGCAGGTTTTGTGTAGGACTCCGTTCCGTACTTAAATAATACTCGTCTTTTCGTGGGCTTCTGACCGTTTTCGGCTTCAGCCGTCCACACTGCGGTTCCTGCCTGTGAGAGGGCCATAAATCACGAGTCGTGTAAAGGTTTTGACCAGAAAAGCCACGCAAACCATGCTGCTGCATGCGAGAGTGAGGTCAAAAGGGTCATAGAAATCGTTCAAGGCTTTCAAAACGCTGAGAGAAATCGTTCCGAAGGCTACGAGTGCGATAAGAATTGAGAGAAAAACTCTTGACCAACCTTTGTCCAACGGTTTAGAGATGCTCGCAATGATCAGTAGAATAGCAGAAGTGAGTCCCGCTAACGCTGTGATGGCGTCTCTGAAATCCCCGTAGTCGGTAAACAGTTTGAACGATGCCAAAATTATTGTATCACCACCGAGCACGTAGGCCGCTATTTTCTTTGAAGCTAAGGCTACGGCGAGTCCAAACGACAACAAGAAGCCAAGAATTGTTGCGTCCACTATTCGCGGCGTGATTCCAGGAGACAACCTGAACGGGGCGGAGCCAAACTGTTCGACCGATTGTAGAAACATTGATTGTGACATCCTCCCACGGCTGAAGCACATGGGCTTCCCGCTTCAGCGACAAGGCTTGTCCCCTGATGGGTAAAGGCCTCATCTCCACAGGCGTAACTTCCCCGCTGCCCACGGGTAGCGCCATTGGCGACACGTCGAATATATTAAACATTTCCGTTGAGGAAGCCCGCGTATCCCCACGCTAAAACACCGGAGTTTTACAGCCTCCCGCACCCAAACCCCTAACCTTATCTATAAAAGGGTTTTTGTTTATATAAAGTTTCAATATGTACGTCAAGCGTTCCAACTTTTTGTCGCGATAAGCATTGACGGCTAGTTTCTGTCAAGACTTGGACAACAGTGACCCTCAAATCAGTTGGTGGGCACCTTAACCTATGTCTGCAAATACGTAATCCTCCAAAATTTTGGTGCTGCCTAACACATATTTGGTGAAAAGACCTAAAAATTGCGGGCTACTTCTCCCTTGTTGTCGCTATGGCTATCAGAAGCGCGTATAAGCCGATTTTCGTGGTTGCTCTTACCGCTTTTATAGACTTTGTTGGCATAGGAGTAATTATTCCCATTTCCCCCTTCTACTCCGAGAAATTTGGTGCAACACCGCTGGAAATAGCTCTCTTGTTCACAGCTTATTCCTTCCCCCAGTTTTTGATGTCTCCTTTTTGGGGAAGGCTCTCGGACAGTCGTGGTCGCAAACCGGTTTTGATGATTGGTTTGACTGGAGAGGTGGTTGCCTATTTGCTGTTCGCATTCGCCCCCAACCTTACCGTTTTGTTCGTTTCCAGAATAGTGGTTGGAAGTTTGTCGGCGAATTTGGCGGTGATTCAATCATATGTGTCAGACGTAACAACCGATGAGCAAAGAGTGAGAGGCCTAGGGTTGATAGGTGCGGCGCTTGGCTTGGGATTCATACTGGGACCAGTTTTGGGCGGCGTGCTCAGTGTCTACGGCTACAGGGTTCCAATACTGCTTACGGCGGGTCTGGCCGCGCTCAATTTGGCGTTGGTTCACCTAAACGTGAGGGAACCCATTCACACCTACACTCTCAGCAAAAGATCTTTCCGAACAGTGTTCAATTTGGCGAAGCCCATTTATATAATGGGTGGCCTAGTCAACTTGGCGTTTGTGGGTCTTCAAGTGACCCTTGCACTGTATGTTCAAAGACTCTACGGGTGGGGCGCTCTACAGGTGGGATTGGTACTCGCCGTAATAGGCGTTGAAGAAGCGGCGATTCAAGGCGGATTCATCCATAAAATAACTGCGAAACTAGGCGAATGGCTCACTGCAACTGTGGGCTTAGTGTTGCTGGCCACAAGCTTTCTTATCTTATCCGTTCCACCCACACAGATCGGAACAGTTGTGGCGCTTTTGGTTCTGGGCGTCGCCTTGGGTCTGACTCAGGCACCCGCCAACTCACTTATAACCAAACTCGTCAACCCTGATCAGCGCGGTTCTGCTCTGGGCTTGGTTCAATCTGTAACTGCGCTCACAAACATATTTGGGCAAATAGTGGGTGGCTCTCTTTTTCAGTTTGCCTCAGCTGCGTCCCCCTATAGGGCTGGTTCCATCTTTGTTTTAGCGGGTTTAGCCTTCTTTATCATTCGCCGAAGTCAAGTGGTGTTAAGGAAAAGAGCAGTCGGGGGCTGATTAGGGTCATCTCGCATGGTTACTGAGCAAAATCACGTGTATTGCAAAGCATCTCCCAGCGATACCTCTCCAACAAAGCGAAAGGCGGTCACCTTTTGGCTAGCGAGAAGTCTGATGGAAATTATTGATTTCGTCTTTCAGTTTCTCCTCACACTCGACCTCATCGATGATTGTTGCGTTGCTGGTTATCCATTTGGGCATGAGTCTTAAAACGTTGGGTCTGCAGAAGCTGTCTTCCAAGCCAATTATCAACCCCCTATCCTCCGGGCCCCGTATTGCTCTGCCCATTGCCTGCGTGGCTCTGCGCACAGCGGGTATAAGGTACTGGGTAACGTAGCCGTCTGGCCCCGCTGCTTTTATTTCGTCCTGAATTATTCTGCTAATTTTCGCGTAGGGCATGCCGACCACAATTGACGTAGTCATCTCATCTCCTTTAAAATCTGTTCCTTCACTGGTCCTGCCCCACTGAATCGAAACCAACACACCGTTTCCGTCGCGTCTGAACTCGTTTACTACCTCGTCCGACTTCGAGGAAGACGCTACCACAGAAGGTGTGTCCAAATATAGGTTTTTACCCGCTTCACAGCAGAACCTTTTCAGGTTTTTAACACCAATTTTTCCCAAAAAGCTGTTGCTGGCTGGGAAAATCCCTGTGTTACCTTTACAGTTAAGGATGCATGTTCGCAGAAGACGATTTATTTTTGAAATGTTTGCAGCATCGGAGCGCATGTCGAATTTGCTGAACACGCCTTTGACGAACAACACTCTGAGTTGCCTCTTCCCGTAAGGGTTTCCGGCGTCGAGAAACAACCATTTGTCTTTGGGTATACCCACTGAAAACCTGTAGTTTTCGGCTGGCGTAACGGTGCCGCTCATGTGAATCGTTGTTCTAAACAACCTTATCCTAGGAGATGTGCTTATCCACGGCTTGAAGCATCTCAAAGTAAAAGTATGGGTGTTTTCCTGCTTCTCTACAGTCACATAGTAGGCGCCCACTGATTCATCGTTGTGGCTGCCCAGCTCGAACACTTTGTCCACGTGCTGGGTCAGCCTTAAAACGTGGCCGATTCGCTCTAAACCCAATGATTTGTGGTTGGGTTGCACCACTAGGTCGTCATATCGCTTTTTGAAAAGCTCGGCGTAGTCGGCGAAGCATTCACCCAAGTTGAGCCAAGTATTGTCCGAAACCAGTTCTGAAAGCTCCAAGCGGAGAATTCCTTCACTTGACACAGTAGCTCTTTTTGCGTACTCCTGACACTTGGTTCTGAATTCTATTAAGGCGTCAAATACGCGGGAATCACCCAGCCTGTTGGCTTCCTTGAGCGAGTCCGAAATCGTCGAGTCATGCAGAGTATCGCTCATGGTTTCCTTTGCTTCTTCTGGCAGATTGTGGCATTCATCTACAATCAGAATTGAATTCTCTACACAATCTTCGATGACGCCCATCGAGGGGTCCAGCAGGTACTGGTAGCTGTGGGCGACCACTTTCGAAGATTTTACGAGTTCTCTTGCCACATAGTAAGGACACGCACCTTTGGCTTTACACACTTTTTTGATGGTGGGCGCGTCCAAAACCCTTCCTTTCAGCGAGGACGCCATATGGAAAACTCTTTTGGTATAGGGACACGCCTTCTGAGCTCGCTTAATATTGCAGATGCGGTTGAGCACTCCGCCGTCACCGAAAGAAAGCCTGATTACTTCGCTGTTAATACACATCTCCGCTTTACCTCTAAGAGACACCGCCGGAACCAGTCTTCCAGAGGCCGCGCTTATTTTGGCAACTTCCTCTACTACATGGTCCATTTGTTTGTGTGTTCTGCTAGAATAGAACAGCTTGGCGTCACGGTCTCCTTTAACTACTTCCAACCCGGCTGCCAAAGCGGTCACGGTTTTGCCGAACCCGTTGGGTGCCTCCAAAACCACGTGTTTCCCGTCTTTTAGGGAATGTACAATCTTTTGTAGCACTACAGCTTGAGAGGGACGCGAGTCTGTTTCGAACGGATAAAAAGGGGAAAGGGTCAAAAAGGGTCTGTCCTAAACGGCTTTTCTGAGTCGCCCATTCTCCAACACCTCAACAGTTCGCCGGTTCGCAATTTTGTAAACAACAAACGCAAAGAACGCGAATAGAGGCAACAACACTAGGTCGTTTATTGGCCGAAGGGTTTCAGCATACCAGAAAACCGAAAATGAAAGTAACAGAGCCGACACAAAAACCTTCATATTCGCCTGTTTGACCCTTCTGACCTGCGTGCGGAGGAAATAGGTTGCCGCAACAACCACTATGACTCCGGCTACTAAACCGTAAACGGTGGAGGAGTAGTTGTTGGGCAGAAGCGCCACTAGCACTATGGCTGCTTCGAAAGCCTCGATGGCTCCCACTGAAAAGCCTGCAGTAAACAGTCCACTTTCACGCTTCTCTTCGGCCTTGTGGACCACACCTTTTCCTCTGCTTCTAAGAACCGCTCTTCTCGCGCTGCGCAGAAGTCTCAGACCGAAGTATAGCAGCAGGGTTGCCGCTGTGAGTCGCACGATTACAACTGGAAGAAGAGCTATGAGTCCACCCACCACGCCAGTTGGTATGAACACAGTCAGCACTCCGAGGGTAACCGAGAGAAAAGCCATGTTGCTGCTTGACTCCGCGTAAAGCGTGAGTCCCACGGCTGAAGCTTCGGCGAGCTCCAGCATGGTGATTCCCAAAGCAGCCAGAAATATGCCCAAGTCAAACATTTTGTCTGTCTGAGGCGGTACTCAACCTGCGAATTAAAGCTTTGCTCGCGCCAACGGTTCACTAGAGGCGTGTAAGAAGTTTGTAGCTCTGAAAATGAGTGGACGTGAGAGCACTTTCTCTGAAGCCAGTTTGCGCTGGGTTGGCATCGTAGCGTTTGTCGAGGACCTCCTTGATGCACATCACGAGGCGTCAGATTGATGAACCATTGCGTAAACAGAAGTCGTCAGAGAAGAAGCCCTGCGGCTCGGCATATTTTGAAAAGACGAAATCGCGAAAATAGCTACATGCACAGACTACGCGATAGACCACACAATACGGAAACTACGGGCGATGTAACAGTGAACGAAACCTGGAAAACACCAGAGGAAGCAGTGATAGAAGCCGCCTACGACATAATCAAAGCCGGCGCCGAATTCGTCAACTACTCTTCAACACTGAGGCACACCCTCAACCAAGTTTGCTTCGAAGACGACAGAGACTGGAAACCAGTACTCCTAAATGAGTCAATACCCGTCGCCAAATACTCCGAGCCATCACACATCCACAAAAAGAACGTGTTTGCACTGAGCGCAAACGGTTTTCTATACTCCGAGCCATCACACATCCACCTGATATACACCAACAACCCCGAAGCCTCAGCGAGAAATCGATAAAGACCAGCGACTACGAGTACAGTGCAAGCGTGATAAATGGGTCGCCCAAATTCATCCACAGAAAACTCCTATCCGTCAACCACCCGGTGGAGTGAAATGTCACGCCAAAAAAAGAAGAAAGAGCAATCCTGACCTATTGCGCGAAAGACGGCAAAAAAATCGCTGAGATCCCATCCCAGGCAACCATGTCTGTGGATACACAAATCAACCCCGAAGACGAAGTCTTCAAAATAATACCCGTCGACACCAAACTATTCACCCACGAGATAACAGAACTCATAGTCGAAATCAGATTCATATGACGCTACTGGGACAAGCAAACCAGACGCGCCAAAATCGAAGAGCTCGCAAAACGCATCGACAAACTAACCCTCACCAAAATAATTGACAAAAGAAAAACAAAAAAATCTTCAAATTACACGTCATCCCCAGGAGAACTCGCACTAACAATCTCCGTGCAAACCGGAATCCCCATAAAACAATATCACGACTCATACCAGAAAAATACAAATTATCACTCAAAATAAAAGCGGCCCCAACTCGCTGAGAAAAAGCCAGATCAAGAACTGACCCTGCATCAAAAACGGGAAAAACTCAAGAAACGCAGCCAGCGTAAATTGATACACCACGCGGACGGCGTCTTCCACCCTCAACCACGTCAAGATAACGATTTCCGTCGCGTCCTTAAACAGCGATTTATGAATCCAGAAAAAACATAAACTCTTTTTAACTTTGTGGGTCAAGGGAGCGTAAGTCTCTGTCCGCTAGGGCGGGGATGGATAGCCCCCTCCCTAACTTCCTTACAGGGTTCCCAAAACCTCCCTCGCTCCCTTCCTTAGGGAGCGAGGGGCGGGAACTTCAAAGGTATAAATACGAGTAGAGGAAAGATTAGCCGTGTGTGTGAAAGCTTACAGGTTCCGAGCGTACATGTCGAAGACAACCGCGGGGGTGTTGAAGACCCAGCTCGAAACAGCGTGCAAGCTCTACAACATGCTCTTACACGCCGAGCAAGAAGAGTACGAAAGAAATAAGCGCACGATGAGCGAAAACAAGTTAAGGCGACTCGCCTTGGACCTCAGAAAGCGCAACCCAGAATTCCAAGCGCTGCACTCCCAAGTCACCCAACAAGTGGCTGAGCGGCTCTACTAGGCACGGGAGCGCTTTTTCGATGGACTAGCAAACCCAAGAGAAAGAAGCCTTACCGGTACCTTATCCTTAGCGTACCCGCAATCAGGCTGGAAGCTTTCGGATGCAAGACAAGTAGGTCAAGGCAAAAACACGAAGAGGAAGGTTCGTCTCTACCTGAGCAAAATCGGTTTCCTCACTTTGATTTTGCATAGAGACTTCCCTTTGAGCCAAGTGTGCCAGGTCTGTGTGAAGCTTTACCCCTCTGGTCGAATCTACGTGATCTTCTTGGTCGAGGAGCCCGAGGCGCAAACGGAGCAACCCACAGAGGAGCCCAAGAAAGCCGTAAGCGCTGATGTGGGGCTTACAAGGCTTGCAACTCTCTCCGACGGGCGCTTTCTCGATAACCCGAGGCCGCTTGAGCGCTCTTTGGAAAAGATTAGGGTGCTGCAGAGAGCTCTGCCAAGAAAGAAGTTCCTTTCGAGAAACTGGCTTAAAGCCAAGAGGAAATTCGCAAGGGAGCACGAACACCTCAAGGACTTTAAGCGAGACTTCTTCAAGCTCGGGGTTCTCGTCGCAGAGGAGTACGGCCTTCTAATCTTGGAGGATTTGGATGTCCGGGGTTTGATCCGAAAAGGTGAAATAAAGAAGAGGAGGCTCAGGTTCTACGGCTCATCGTTCTCAGAGCTAAGAAGAATCCTGGAGTGGCAGTTTGTAAAGCGCGGGAAAGCTGTTCTTCCCGTCCCTTCCTATAACACTTCCCGCGAGTGTTTCCAGTGTGGTAGAGTCAACAAGAGTTTAACGCCGAAGGACCGTGTTTTCCGCTGCCCCTTATGTTGTTTCACTTTGGACCGCGACTTGAACGCTTGCCTGGTTCTTTCAAAGCGTGCAGGGTGGGTGCCACCCCGTGTGCCTGTTGAACTTCGCCCAATACCTCCCCCTCCCTCCTTGGGGTTGGCGAGGGGGAGGCAAGGCGGGGTGCTGATTCAGGAAGCCCCGTCCTAACGGGCGGGGTAGTTCGCAGTAGGCAACACCGCGTCTTGGGAAGTACCATGGATGAATGCGTGGCTGTCAAAGTTTAAATGATACGAATCGAAACAGGGTGATGGGTAAGCGTTGCTTTCCTCAAGGCATTTGGGGCTGAGTCTGGGAGTCATAGCGCTGGGTGTGCTGCTACTTGTTTTCGCGTTTGTTACTACGGGCGACCAGTTTTACGCACTTTTCGATTTCGGCGTGTTTTTTACGGTCGGAGGTGTAGCCATACTGGTCGCAGAAGAAATAGAAGAAAAACATCAAGAGCACAGCGATTGACGCTTGTTTTTCGAGTTTTGAATTTATTGCTCAGTCGTTGTCAGGTGCTTTGACTACCATATACGCAAATATTGCTATTGCCGACAGGCTGAACAAGGTGAACCAAAAGGTGTTGTTAAAAGTGGCCACTCCGTGGACGGTGACGCTTACTTCCTCCCAAATAAGGAGGAGTGCAGCGAACACCACGCCGAGCCCCATCGCTTGAAACATGTTGAGCTTCAACTCTGGATCACCAAAACCGCTCCCCAAAGAGAAGTGATTTGACCCGAATCCTGACCTAGGAATCCATTCGACAAATTGTATGGGTTAAAGCTGTAGTGTATGGGGTTGAGCACGCCGTATACGTATACACCTGGCTCCGCTTCAAAGGTTAAGACGTTGGCGCTTCCAACGTTTGGTATAAAGGAGTCCACCAACTGAATGTCTCCACTGGGGGCTATGCGGAGCAGCTCGATTCTAAACGGAAGTCTCCCAGCGCTTTGTTGTAAATATTGCCTTACCGATTGCAGCGTGTTCGTCTGTGTCAGGTTGAAAACATAGTCCGCGTAGGCCGCCAACGCTTGAGGGCTCACAGTGAAATCCAGTGTCACGTTTGAACCGTTGACAACAAGCAGCGTGGGCGCGGGGTCAGAATCGTTCCACATACCGTAGTCACTCATCTGAAGCCGGAAAATGCCCGACCCTTCAACCAAAGAAGGTGTATAGGGGTCTTGGGCAACGGCTTTCTGATAGGCCACCAACTCGGAGCGGTTCAGTAAACCGCCGGGTGGCATCACAATCATTTCACCACCCATATAACTGAAAAAGGGGCCGTCGTATTCACCGTTCATAAATCCGTATACGCCCGCAGTCTGTGGGGTTGTCAACCAGAAATAGGATTGGTAACCTTGATAGAGTTCATTGGCCACCACTCTGTCGTTGAACAGCGGCATATAAAACTCGGCGAGCGCGTTCCCTACTGCAGTGGTGCCGTTAAACAGTAATCTTTGATTCGGTGGCACAACGAAGAAGTTAACGGTTGATGAATTCATGGCTGCTGTGTTGATGAATCTCCAATAGTACTGATACGCCGCCACGGAAATATGGGTCACATTTGGCGCGTCCCCCAGATACGCCACTGGAACATTCGCCAGTGATCCTCCCTCGACCACAGCCGATGGAAACGTAGTTAACGCGGTTAAAGCCAGCAGGATCACCGCCAACATGGTCCACCTTATTTCTGCTCGCCGCTTGAACTTTTCTTCGACTCGAAGTGTCGGCGCCTCAGGGGGCTGGAATCGTTTGTTCGTAGTGGTGGAAGCAGCTGCGAAGACCATTTGTTTGAACGACGCGCCGGGTAGCAGTCTCAGCGACTTACCTCTGAACAGCGTGCCAGTGGTGTTCAGAACAAAAAACACTTGACCAACTCCGAAGACAAGGGCGAACACTGTTGCACCTATTTCGTCCAAGACCACGTTGCCGGTTCTTGGGTAAATCATGCTTCTCCTCAGGATCCCGTCCAAACCCAATGCGTCGAAAAACACGCTTATTCCAGCCGCACCCACTAGGGTGAACCAGAAGTGGGCCCAGCTGAGACCCACAGAGTACCACGCTCTGCCTGTAACCATGGGTATCAACAGATAAAGCAAAGCGAACAAAGCTGGTACAATCATGAGTATTATCATGGCGTGAAAGTGGCCGGGAACCCACATGGTATTGTGGATTATGGCGTCGAATGACACGGTGGCGTTGGCCACGCCGGTTACGCCAGCGCCTATGGCCCCTCCGAACGAGAGCGCCGTGAAAGCGGCTGGAACACTCCAAGTCAGATTTTTGACGCCTTTGGTTGTTGCCCACAGATTGAAGAACGTCATGATGGAAGGCACCACCACGCCGTACGTGGTCACTTCTTGGAAGACGTTCACCCAGTACGGGAAAACGGTCAGATAAAGGTGGTGTATAGGAACAATGTTCGAAAAAGCAAGGTACAGGACCGCGGACGCCTTGGCCATTCTTATACTGTAGACCTCTCTGTTAGCCAATGTCGGAACCAAAAAGTAGAGTGTGGTCACAGCTGGTAGAAAAACCATGTAGACCACTGAATGTCCGTAGAACCAAAAGATCACCTGGTTGTACACGGTGTTGAGCGGCACGTGTAGATACGGTGTCAGCAGTTCCCAATTCGTGGATATAAACGGAGCTAGATAGCCCAAGATGAACAGGAGGGTGGTGGCAACCACAAAATACATTACGTATCCCAAGCTTCCCTTGGGACGCTTAGCCACGTTATACAGGATCCAGGCGCCCCACAGAAAAGTTGAGATCTCTAGGAACAGCCAACCCAACCACCAAAGCGGTGACACCACGTACTGACTGTAGCCTGGGACACCGAGAGGCGCAAGCGAGTCCCAACCCGTGGCGCTGAAATAGCTGTCTATGAAAGAGAGACTTTTGGGAAGAGGTCCTTCGAATAAAAAGATGGACGCATTGATCAGAAACAGTGACAAACCGATGAGTCCTTTTGCACGTGGTCTTATCCCGAGCAGTCTGACGGTCAGGAAGACCAATACTCCCATTTCGATTTGTTGCGCGAAGCCAAAGAGCATTCTGGTTGCGTGTAAAGTGAGTCCCGCATAGTAGTCCCAGGGTGTTGTCACAAGCTGACCGGTTGCGCCAAAACTGGACTCCTGTAATCGAACAAGCAAGGCGTCGCTGCCTCCCACTACGGCCCAAACGACTCCGAAGACGAGTGAGGCCATCAGAACGCGGCTCTCCCAAGGTTTGTTCCACTGGAATAGTCGTTTTACAAAGTTTATGAAGTCATCTATGATCTCCATTCATTACGCGCCTCCCAATGGTTCGCTGAGTAAACAGAGCGGCGCTGTTGATTCGAAGTCACAAGCGCATCTTTGTTCAACAGCGTGTGTCAACCTCGTGTCACAAGGTGTCCGATTCATATAGCTGTTTCTGGGCATTTAATCGTGTGTGTGCAAATGTGTGCATGTGTACAGCCGTGTGAAAGTATAAGCCCGTTTGAAGACTGCTTAGGCGAATTAATATAGCAGTGTCTGTGTTGCGAGTACCGAAGCGAAATGCAGGATCAGCTCACTCAAAGAGTTAGTCAATGGCTTCAAGAGGCGGGTTTATCCGTTTCCAACACGCCCAATGTCCAAGACTATTATAATGTTACGGTTGCGCCCGCCCCACCTGCGACTGGACCAATTCTGACTGTGGCGAAGCCCAAGCAGGACTCGCCATTTCTCGCAGTGGGAATGGGTGTATCCATTCACCCTGTCCACCACGCAAAGTTGAATTCGGCGTCGAAACAGGAAAGAACTTCGTTTCTTAGTGACCTTAAGTACGAGTACCTTCGAATGAACGTGGATTTTATGTTCATACCTCCCCAAAATGAGATACCCCAGCACATTCAGATAGTGAAACTCATATTTACAGACGGACTCAACCAGAACTCCTTGTTTAACACTTACACTTTGGTGCGCAACGCGGGCCTTATGACCATCTGGCGCTTCGTTGACAAATTCGGGCCGCCTGAATCCACTCCGGCTGGAATAGTTTGACGTAGTGCACTTTTCACTGGCTCCAGCCCCTCCGAAGAATGAGTGGGTAAGCAGAGTTTAATCGCGGTTGTCTGGCTTATGCTGCAAAATGGTAAGAGCACTCGGAATGTGTTTCTGCCTTAGCAAATAGCAATAGGGTTCTCTCTAAGCGCTTCCCGCTGCTCTGTGCAATCCTTGAAGCTTTAACCGTTCAAACACTGGCCGCGCGGTGAGCCGTGTGCTCCGCATCCGTGTTTGTTCGCCGACGTGTCTTTGGTGTGCGCCACACTTTAACTCCAACGCTTGCACAGTGTTGGAGTGTTCGACGAATATCATGAGGTCGAGTGTACATTCATTCTAGAAGAGGGTGCCGAGGCGTAATTCTGCCACGTATTAGGAGAATAGACATCCACGAGAGTGAATCGTAGGTTGCTATCTCAAAGAATGTCGAGCCACTTCTGGGAAGGGGAATACCTGTGTAATGCTTTTAGTGATAAGGATGCAGTGCATGGCTCATACCCCTAACTAGGGGCGCATCCTTCTGACAGACGCATCTCTTGTTTCCACGTATCTTTCCAGACCCAATAAGATTCAGCGCTTCGACTATTTTTTTGCTCAAAAGTATGAATGATAATGGTTTTGAACCCAGTTAGCTCAAATCCCATCGCATCCGTTGACTAGCCCCCACTAATCCTGGGTTGGAATATATGACCCAAAGAGCCTTGTTGCCCCGTTTGTGCTGCGTGAAGGAGAGCGTCTGTATTCCCGGTAGAACTAAAGGCCCAACTCTACCATCGTGCCATGCGCATCGAGATACTGCCTCGTAAGGGAGAGGACGTCAGGGTCGTGCACAAAGCGTCACACTTAAAGCTACTGTTTGGAGACGTGTTGTGTTTGGGGAGCTGTTTGCAACTGACACGGTTATTTGAGGCGCGGCTTAATGGATGAAAGAGAAGTGTACGTTCCACAAACGGGTAACACGCAGGCCAAGACTGCTCTGCTACGCAGACAGCTGAACCTGCGCGACACCTTCTTCATGAGTTTTGGTGGGCAGTCGCCTTTGCTCAGTATTTTGACTTACGGAGCGGCTGTGTTGGCGTTTATGGGTTACCTGTCACCCGTAGCTTTGGCTTTGGGTACGCTGCTGGTTTTGTTGAATGGGTTTGTAGTTCAGAGGCTTTCGAACAGATTCACTTCTACTGGTGGCTACTACACTTATGCGTTCAACGCCTTGTCTCAACGCGTGGGTCTGCAAACCGGCTGGATGTATATGTTTTATTCTGTTCTCTACGGCTGCGCTTACGTGGCGGGTTCGGCTTTTCTGTTGAACTATGTGCTGGGCTTACCCGTCCTGTTGGGAGCCGTGTTGGTGTTGGTGCCCTCCTCGACGTTGGTGCTTTTGGGCGTGAAGCCTTCCTCAAAGTATGCTGTAGTCGCAGGTGTCTTTGAGTTACTGGTTATTCTAAGCGTTTTTCTGGGCACGGTCTACTTGGCGCACTTTCACTTTTACAACCCGGGGTCCTATGTGGGCGGTGCAAACACGAGCAAGTTGGCCTTGGGAATTCTTTTGGGCGCATCGATCCCGACCGGTTACGGCTCGGTCGCCCCTGTTTCAGGTGAGGTGGTGGACGCGGAGAAAGTGGTGGGCAGAGTCATGATTCTCGTCATAGTCGTCGGAGGTGGCTTGGCGGCTCTGCTGGTCTATGGATTCATGAATCTCTCCGTTGTCTCTGGGACACCCTTTCTCACTGAAGGAGGCGCGCCGATAGTTCACTTCTTTTCGCATTATTTTGGCTACGCTGCGACGCTTCTGTTGATATTTGCAGCCATCAACGACGGAGTACTGGCAACGGTGGCTTTCACAACCGCGTCTTCAAGAACGCTTTTTCAGATGGGTGCTGACAGAGTGTTGCCGCATCGCCTGTCAAGTCTCAGAAACGGGAAGCCGCTCAACGCGATGCTCACCGTGGTAATAGCCTATTTCGCGGTGTCTCTGCTGGTCCTCGTCCGTCTGCAGGCTTTCACGGCGTTTGTTGCCTTGGGTATCGCTTCGGCACTGGCGTCGCTTTTCATACATATAGCAGCAAACGCCTCCTTGTTCCGCCTTTCTTTGAAAAGGGTGACCAGAAGAGCCAGTGTCGGGCTCTCCGACTTGACGTCTACGCTGGGCGAAATACCCTTGGCGTTCGTGGCCACGGCCTTCAGCGCGCTGGACTTGGTTTACAGCGTGCTCTCAGCCGTACCCATATACGTGTACATTTTCTTTGCTTGGATAATCGCGGGCTACATTTATGCTGACGCGAAAGAGATTCTTGGCGAAAGTGACCAAAACACACATGGTGAAGGAAGAAATGAATGACTACGAGCCAACGAGTTTCTGAGGCTTTATCAAGACGACAATCACGCCGTAGGCGGCTTACACTTTTTGTTCGATAAGTTGCGTGTTCGAAATGTTTATTGTATCGAGGACTGATGCATAGCATATGTATTATGAGTACCCGCTTACCATCGGTAAACTGTTGACGCAAACACTTTACAGGAGAAGTACGAACGAGGTTGTGTATGGCAACACGCGCTATACTTGGACCGAGTTCTACGAGAGAGTCAAAAAGCTCGCATCGGGCTTGGAAAGCATGGGTGTCAAGAGGGGTTGGAAGGTGGCGGTGGTTGATTTCGACACTCACCGCTACTTGGAGGCCTACTATGCAGTGCCCATGATGGGCGCGGTTCTTCACACGGTGAACATTCGCCTACCGCTTGAGCAATTGGTCTACACCATGAGTCACGCCGAAGACGATGTGGTGCTCATCAGAGACGAGTTTCTGCCTATGGCAGCCAAAATCGCTCCCAACGTGAGGACCGTTAAGGGTCTTGTGACCATGAGCGACGACGGCTCCGCGCCCAGCGTTCCATTTCCGAACACACACTACTATGAAGACCTTTTGTCGTCTTCCTCTTCCGCGGGTTATGAATTCCCGGAGCTAGACGAAAACACTCGTGCCACCCTGTTTTACACCTCGGGCACTACGGGTATGCCCAAAGGTGTCTGGTTCACCCACAGACAAATAGTTCTCCATACACTGAGTGTCGTCATAGGATTCGCCAACTCGGCGAGCCCCGTTAGACTGGACCCAAACGACGTGGTCATGCCGCTGGTCCCCTTCTTCCACGTACACTGCTGGGGTATACCCTATGTCGCGGGCGCCTTGGGGCAAAAGCTTGTGTTGGCTGGTAAATACGACCCCGCCAGATTGCTAGAGCTCGTAGCCAAGGAAAAGGTGACCTTTTCAAGCATGGTGCCAACAATACTCAACATGGTAGTGAACCATCCCTCAGCAGAGAACTACAGAGAGGCGCTTTCGAAGTGGAAGGTCACGGTTGGTGGCTCCGCCCTTCCAAGAGGATTAGCGGATAAAGCTAGGCAGTTGGGAATCAGTGTGATGAGTGGATACGGTCTGAGTGAAACGGCTCCTGTTCTTACTCTTGGCACCCCGCTCGGAGACTTGAGTGCTTTGCGAGGAGACGAGTTATTGGAGCGGGTGATGCTCAAAGCAGGAGTTCCCATTCATTTGGTCGAGTTGAGGGTGGTCGACTCAAATATGAGGGATGTCCCTCGTGATAACAGAACCATGGGTGAAATAGTTGTGCGTGCGCCTTGGACCGCCCGGGAGTATTACAAAGACGAATCCATGACGGCTCAATTATGGTCTGGCGACTGGTTACACACGGGTGACTTGGCGGTGATGGATGAAAGCGGCTATATAAGGATACTCGACAGAATAAAGGACACGATTAAGAGCGGAGGCGAATGGATCTCTTCGATTCAACTAGAAGACCTTCTGATGCGTGTTCCAGGTGTTATGGAAGCAGCCGTCATACGGGCGAAGCACCCGGACTGGGAAGAAAGACCCGTGGCCATTGTGCACCCCAAGGAAGGCGTTGAACTCAGTGAAGAGCAGCTGAGGGAACACCTGATGGAGTTTGTGAGTCAGGGTGTAATAGCAAAGTTTTGGGTACCCGACAGATTCATCATTCAGCCAGAGCCTCTGCCCAAAACAACCACTGGGAAAATCGACAAGAAGCCTTTAAGAGAGAAGTACACAAATTTGCTTTTGCAGTCGCAAAGCTAAAACACTTTGCGCTGCCCCTCAAATTTATCACTGGCGAGTGGGAAGCTAGCGCACCTTAGCCGAGGGAGGACGTCACTAAACTAAGGTGTTTTTGTGGATACGGGTGTGCGGCTGAGTTGCCCCAAATGGGTTTCCTCTAACGGAATCTATGCGAGAGGGTGCGCGGCTCTTCCGAGTGTGAACCTCTTTTGGACAGGGATCTTAATGCCTCTAGCAATGCACGGGACAAGTCTGGTTTGAAACCCGGGGCACCGTGAATCCAAACCCGCAAAGATGAGTCTTCTATTCATGCCGAGTACGAACCTTGACTATACGGCAGGCTTAAAGAGTGGTGGATGCCGCTTGCTAGGAGTCTGTTGGAGGAGAACACAATAAGCCTGTTTGGTGTTGGCGTATGCGTAATGGCACCAAAATAGAATAATTAAGCGGAGACCGTTGTAAAAGTTTAAATAATTATCCATGAAATGATGCCAATATGCGTACACTATGCCGAACTAAGTCTGCTGTTAGCACTACTCAAACAATAGCCGCCGTGGTCGTTGTTATCATAATTATAGTAGCGGCGGCAGTTCTTCTGACCAGACACCCAACTACGTCAACCACGACTTCGACGACATTCTTCGCGCCTCCCACGTCTCCATCTACTACTTCCACTACTACTAGCACTACTCAGTCAACTACATCGCCAACCTCTTCCTCTATAGCTGTTTCCGCAAACAAGACTTTATCCATAGACGATTATTATTGGCCAATCGATAATCTGAATCAGTTATACTCCGAACAATTTGTGCCTTGGCCCGATTGGCTTGAGGGCGCGGTGTATCAGACGCTTGTGACTGTGAATTTGTCCGCTGAGCAGAACTACGGCAAACTACAGTTTCTGCCGGGTTTGGCGACCAATTGGACCGCGTCCCCAGACGGTAGGACATACACTTTCAATATACGCCAAGGCGTCACTTATTCCGATGGTAACCCGTTCAACGCGTACGACGTGTGGACGCAGTTCTACATGCTATACTACCTGACCGGAAACTCTTCGGCGTTTTGGAATGGGTTGAGTATTTTCAATATGAGCGGTGTGGATGTTGGTCCAGCCACTTTTGCTTTGGTGAATCAGAGCGGGTTGGCTCAGCCTTCGAGTCAGCTTTTGTCTGTTATGTCCAATCCCAATCTGCCCGCCTACGTGACTGGTCCGTACACCATTGTTTTCCATCTGAGCGCACCCTTCCCCTTCTTCGTGAACACCTTTACAGGGTTTGAAGGAATGATCTTTGACCCGCTTTACGTGATGCAGCACGGTGGACCCGGGGCTCCTGGCGCCATTAACCCTTACTTTAACTCCAACCCCATACCCGGCACAGGGCCATACCAAGTGACGAATGTTGAATTGAACACTTTGGTGGTGTTTCAGCGGTTTTCTGGTTACTGGGGTGGGTCTTTGTCGTCGGCTCAGGTGGCGGCCAACCCTGTGTTGGATCCGGGTCACTATCAGACGATAGTGGTCTACTTCAAGTCCAGCGACACCACTAGGTACATTGATTTGACCACTGGTAAGGCTCAGTTGGCCGCTGTTACGTCCAGCGATTTTCAACTGATACTCAACAATCCCAGCTACGGTGTGGCTGTGATTAAGTATCCGGCTGACATGGTTAGCTTGGATTTCAATAACAGGGTTTACCCCACGAATATAACGGATGTTAGGTTGGCCATAGTGCACGCCATCAACTACACCTCAATAATAGACCACGTGGTTTTCGGCTATGGTTTAAGGGTCATGGGTCCTGAGACTCCGAATTACGGTGAGTTTTATGATCCTGGTGGCTATGCGCCTTATCAGTATAATTTGTCTGAAGCGGCTCAGTATTTGTCGGCTGCGGGTTTCCCTGGTGGTAAGGGGTTGCCGGCTTTGACGCTTGAGGTGGACGCGCTGGGTGTTTCTTGGGAGACTCCGGCGGCTGAGATTGTTCAGCAGGATTTGTCTCAGATAGGTGTTCAGGTGAACATTGAAGTTGTGCCGGACTCTGTGTTTTACAGTCCGTTTGGGTCGTATCAGACGAATGTGAACGATGCGTCTCAGATTCCACAGTTGTCCTTCAACGCTGTAGACGGCTTCGCGCCCGATTACCTTGCACCAACAGATTTCTGGACCAGCTTTGTATCCAATCTGTCCAGCTGGGGTAACTGGGGTGCGTATAACAATCCGGTTGTTGACAGCGCGGTTCTCTTTATGGACCACAACAACAATGTTACAGCAATTCTACAGCAGTTGGCTGTTGCGCAGGGTGTGATTTACCGCGATGCTCCTTATGATTGGTTGTTCGCTGCTCAGCTTCCCCTTATCGACGGTAGCTATGCTTATAACAAGCAGTATATCAGCGGCTTCTACATGGACCCCAACCTGATGGGTGTAGACGACATACCCATTCTGAACACAATAACTCCGGCTTAGAGTGGTTGAGCCGAACCATCCTTTTTCTTTTTTGACCCAGTTGCTGTTTGATCAAGTTTTTGGCTGGGCACAGTGGCTAGGAAATAAATTTGCCTTGGGTGGCTCTAATCAGCTATTGGGAGTTGCGATAAGAGCTGGCAACCGAGTACCTTTGATTGTCCATGTATTCGTGATTCGCCGTCTATGAAAATATTTGATGGTTTTCATCAGACTTTGACGGCGTTTGTTTTAACCCAGTCTGATTCGCCGAGTATTTATAAAGGTGGTTCGATGCTAGGGGAGCAATGCAGCGTCTGATAATTGAAAAAGATGTTATGGTATGTATGCGCGACGGTGTGAGATTGGCTACAGACATCTATCTGCCCGATGCTGAAGGTAAGTTTCCTCTAATATTGATTCGAACCCCGTATGATAAAAGCGACCCTCTTTTGTTGAATGCGGTGAACTTCGACCCAGTGCGGGGGGCGCAGGCGGGTTACGCGGTTTGCGTTCAGGACGTCAGGGGGCGCTACGCATCTGAGGGACGTTTTGAGCCACTGCACCAAGAAGTCGAAGACGGCTACGACTCGGTGGAGTGGTGTGCTACCCAGCCTTGGAGCACTGGTCGAGTCGGCATGGCCGGCGCGTCCTATGTGGGCGCAACTCAGTGGTTAGCGGCGATCGCGTCGCCGCCGCACCTGTTCGCATTTGCGCCGAACGTAACTGCATCAAACTATCATGACGGATGGTTCTACAGAGGAGGCGCGCTGGAGTGGGGCTTCTTGACAAGCTGGACTTTGGGCTCACTTGCCCCCGACACGGCCTTAAGGGAAAGCCTGCTCAAATCAAAGTCAGGAGCCGTGGACCAAGTTTTAAAGTCGATTGACAACCTTGACAAGTGGTTCTGGCATCTGCCCACTGCGGATTTCCCTCCGCTCAAAGGAGCGGCGAATTATTTTTTCGAATGGATGGACCACCCTTGCTACGATGATTACTGGCGCCGCCTCAACATAGAGGAGCACTACGAAAACGTCAGAGCCGCAGCTCTTAATATAGGTGGATGGTATGACATCTTCTGCTACGGCACTATTCGAAACTATATGGGTTTAAAGAGTCGTGGTGGCTCGGAAGCTGCCAAATCCAGTAGGCTGATTATGGGACCTTGGGCTCACTCCACACGTTCCACGTCATTCGAAGGCAGCTTGGTTGGAGACGTCAACTTCGGTGTGAATTCTTCGTCGAAGACCCTCGGGTTGATGAATCTTCAACTGAGATGGTTCGATTATTGGCTCAAAGGCGAGGACAATGGGGTGTTGGAGGAACCAGCCGTCAGACTCTTCATAATGGGTGATAACGATTGGCGCACCATGAATGATTTCCCTCCGCCCCAGGCTCGCTCCACGATACTCTATCTCCATTCTAACGGACACGCGAACGGAGTTGACGGCGACGGCTTCTTGTCATTGAACGCTCCAACTGATGAACCACCCGACCGATTCGACTATGACCCGCTTAACCCTGTTCCCACTAAAGGAGGAGGGCTTTGTTGCAACGAAGTTTTTTTACCAGGCGGAGCCTATGATCAACGTGAAGTCGAAAAGAGAGGCGACGTGCTTATTTACACTTCGGTGCCACTTAAGGAACCACTAAGGATTATTGGTTCAATAAAGACACAGCTGTTCGTGGTTACGTCGGCTAGAGACACGGACTTCACCGCAAAGCTGGTGGATGTATATCCGGATGGAATGGCCATCAATTTGGCCGACAGTGTTCTGCGGATGCGTTTTAGAAATGGAAGAGAAAAAGAAGACTTTGTTGTACCTGGCGAAATCCATCAAGTCTGCGTTGAGTTGGGTTATACGGCGCACGTCTTTGGCTCTGGGCACAGCATAAGATTGGAGGTTTCCTCGAGTAATTTTCCCCGATTCGACCGCAACCTGAACACGGGCGGTCCCCTCTTCCAAGAAGATGGGTGCACGGTTGCCACTCAGAGTGTGCTTCATAACTCAGTCTACCCTTCGGCGCTTGTTCTAATGGTTGACTGACAGCTGCGCTTTCATCGGGTCGACCCGTGTAAGAGGGGCTCCCATCAAAACCTTCGCGCAAGCTTGACTTCGGACGTGAAACCGTTTGATCACTTTCACAAGAATGGATGGGGCACATTGTTCAAGCTCATCTCCGAAGGCACTTCATTCCTCCAACCAAGGGAAACTGGAGTGTAGTATAGGCGCGATCCACCAAGACTCTTGTACTTCTCGAAGAGATGCAGAGGATGTAACTCGGGGACTATCGACTTGATTACGAAGATCCCGTGGTTCTTCAGGTCTTCAGGAGCCAAATCAGTTAGCAGCACATTGTACCCCATGTCATTGAGGGAATTTGCGAGAAAGGTGAACGCCTCCTTCTGCCCACTAAAGGTCCTCTGTAGACTTTCAACGCGAGACCCTGACTTATCTCCGCTCCATAGGAAAGCCAACTCGCTCTCTGACCCCGGGGAACTCCAAAACAACGCACGTTCGGCATGGTCGACAATGTTTTGGGGATCCAGTCTCGCCGCACGGATAATCTCTTTGGGAGTAGTTTGTACGAGAAGACGGACCCAGTACAGCCCCTGAAGACTTTCCTCAATCGCCCGTGTGGCCGCCTCTGCTGCGTCAAAATTTGCGGCGGCTCCGAGTTGTAAAAGTGACACGTTACCTAACGCTGCTGCTCTTTTGTCTATCACAGCAGCTCCGACTATGGGTATCGGAATGTCCGTTGACAAGTCAAACAAGTGCAGTTCCAACCCCCAAGAAGAAAGAGAACTGATGAAATTCCGCAGACTAGGGTTCAGAAAGGTGCTATCTAGTGGAATAGAAGACGCGGAGTGCCGGTTGAGGTACGCTATCATGAACGCGTCACGTTCAATCACCTCGCACAATCCTCTGAAGGCAGCGGCCCAGGGAGAAGTGCCCGATGCCACTCCTGTGGTCAGTGGCATCCTGAGAATCGGTTCGTCATCCATGAAAATATAGGGGACGAATGCTAACTGGGCGGGTATGAAGATTCTCTTTTTCCTTGTCCAAGAGTATCCTTCCGTCCATCGAAATCGGCTCCTTTCATCATAACGGCACTCCGGATGGCTTCTAAGTTGGTTAGAAGAGAGCCCTGCGATTGTACGGAGGTCGAGCGCATCTTCGCCTAGCTCGGCTGACGAACCCGTTAGCAGACGGTCTTTTCGATATATTGAGGAAGCATAACGATCGAAGGCCTCTCCTATTGCTTTTACCAGCGCCCTGTTGCTTTCGAATGCTGTTCCGAAGCCCGCTGGGGCTTCATTCGTGTCTCCGTCTGAAAAAGCCCCCGAGTGGCAAAGAACAGCTTCGTATTGGATGATTCTAGGATAATCAGAAAAAGAGATTCCCCTTTGAACCTTTTGGATTACGCCCACATGAAACCCGATAAACCTGACACTCCTATGCAAGAATTCTGAACGCGGTAACTCGACATCTGGGCCGGAGAATATCAAGTCAACCAATCTTTCCACATACTGGACAATCCGGAACTCTCACTACGTCTTCTATACTCACTTGTAAAGGGTAATCCATGCTGATTATCGCGTGTCGATTCACCAGCTCGGGGGTACCAACACCTCCCAAGTGGTTTACGGCCTCATTTACTAATAGACCAGTCATCAAGTTCAACAAGCCATTGGGGTAAATGGTCAATCCTGGATTCTTCCTAAGGTGTTCGATGAAAGAGATTTCTTCCTCCATGTCTTCTGCATTCGACAGTAATCTTGCTTGAGTGCACTCATAACATGCGGATAACGAAGGAATCGTAAGGGGACCAACATGACCTATACCAGAGTCTACCCATCCCCCCAACCATGCGATTTGGTTCCTGATTGAGACCAGATTCGCCAATTCGTGAACAGGAAAACCTTGGTTATCTGTCAGCGATACAACCAAATCAGCACCCTTGAATGCTTCGGCTAGATTTTCCTCGTTCCATTCGGTTAGCTCTAAAGCCGGACTGGTAACTTGAGACAAAATCTTTCTCCCGTTGTAGGGAGGTTGCCAACTAAGGCCCTTGGTGTTTGACAAGTCAATCAAACTTGCTTGGACCCCATACTCCTCAATGGAGCCCAAGAATGTCAACGCTAACTTTGACGCCGGGACGATTCTGATTTCGGAATCGGTCAACTTTTTCAAGATACCACTCAATCGAGTGAGCGGGACTCGGCGGGCAATGTCTGCAAATATGGGAATCTGAGAGAATTCCTCTTTGTCGATGTAATTTGAATCTATCGCTTGAATGATACCTTCGTTACTCAGTGTGTAGAGCAGGTCCAGTGCATCACTCACCCTGGACTCGCCAATGAGTCTAGCAACATCAGAATCTTCGAGTCCAGCCTCCAGCTTCCCTCGCAGTGCCTCGAAGAGACCCTTTCGGGCACCCTCCAAGCATACGGCCTTGCCTGCAATGTTCCGCACGTACACGGCTCCGCGCGGGGAGGAAAAAACTACTGTAGTCCTAGGAAGAAGAAATTTGTGGATGTCTTTCACCTCAAGTGAGATAATCCGAACATGTAGAGGCAAGCCTCGTAGTTTCCATCTAGGCCTAGAATCTTGTTGATTATATCGTCGACAAAAGCACGAGAAGGGGTAATTGCATATCCGCATGCCTCGCTCACAAGGCAGAGGTTCTGCCCGACATGGCCAGCTTCAATGAGAGCGAATTGGTAAGCAAGATTCCCATACTTCCCATAAGAACGGAGGAACACCGCAGAGAGTGCAATAAGCAGTGGACATTCCAACATCCAATCTTCTGTAAACCCATCGCGAAGATCTTCGTTTCCGAGGACGGATCCAAGAACTTCGAGACCATGTTTCGCTATATTATAGTGGTATACAATTCTCCCTTTCCTTTCAGAATCGACCGACAACAGGTAGGTTTCTATAGGGTAACGTGCTCCTGCAGAAGGGTATGAACGCTTTGCATCTTGCAACGTTTGTCTTTCCGTTATCCCACAGCCTGCCCCCAAAAGGGTCCCCAGTTCGTCGAGGGTGAATGGAGAGGCATTTGATGTCTTTCTTGATCTTCGAGACTCCATAAGATTCCCCAGTGGTACAGAAAGCTTGGTCAAGTTTACTTCAGGTAGTTTAACGAACCGAAAACGAGGGTACTCCTTGTATTGGACTCTGGTCCAAGAAAGTGGTGGAGCTTCTGAGCTGGAACTAACTGAGCGGGTTATTACCTTTGTCGATTGGTGGAAGTCAAATGCAGATATGCTCTTCCGCCGAATTCGTTCGTGGATTCTTGAATACACCCTCGAATTCATGAAAGCTCCAGACTCGCAAGAAAAACTATGTCTGTGTTAACTCTCATAGGAGAGGCTTGCCAAACCAAACAGATGGATTTAGCACACACAAGGTAGTTATTCAACAACGCTTCACAGATGAATATGCAATTAGCAAGAGTTCTTTTCATCCATTCGAGCAGGTAACCGCTGCAGACCTCGCGTATTGCCTGCACAACAATCTGCCCATACTCTTCCCGTAATACCAGACCCATCAAGAAGAATGCAATTCAAAGCGGGTGGATCGAACGTATTTTCCATCTCTGACCTTCTCTTCCTAACTACAAGTTGTGCTGGGTCGCTATATTCGGCCACTGCCATTCTCGACTCGTGCATTCTCACAGAGCTAAGGTTCCTGGCACTAATGGAAAGGCGCACCCTATTTATAAACATTCTTATAGATTGTAGGGTTGAGTTTAATTTTCGGGAGTTGTTTATACATTTAATAGCAAGACATATTTGTCTGTTCTTTGGGACTTAGAAAGGCTTGAAGGATGAATAGAACTTTTCTGGCTCCCGTTCAACAAGTTACTTCCCATCCCTCAGCTCTTCGAGATCAATTTTCAGAATCTGCAACCAAACAGCCAGTTTGATGTAGGATTCGGCAGCAGGTATAAAGCCATTCTCGTCAGCTATTACTTTTCTGGAGAATGACGAATCTGGCAGATTTGACGAGTCAGTTTCTTTAGTTGTGAGATATTTATAGTTTGCAACGTTAGTTGTTTTTAGGCTAGTGAAATTCTGTCTTTTGCATGAATATCATATTCGTAAATTGTGGATAAAGGGTGGTACTTGGGCTCAAAAAGACGCAAAATGCCTGAAATTTATAAAAGCTAGATTTTTCTTGCCTTTTTGTGAGCGCGGAGGAATTCAATCTTGCAAGGAAACAGAAAACAATAGATGCGTTAAACGAAAATCCCTTTCTTACAATCCACAAGCTGGCGCAGAAAGTAGGGGTTTCAGACTCAACGATGTAAAGATACCTTAAAGACCCTGACTCTTTAGGCTAGATAAAAAAAGTGCAATATAGAGATGGAGACAACCAGTCCTGGAATGTGTATCTGCCCTTAAGCCTAGAAGCAAAATTGGAAATTTGGAATGAACTTGACATAGATTTCAGCATAGAAGGCAGGAACAACTATCTATTGCTACATCTTGTTTCATATCAGAAGTATAATGGTTGTAAGATGAACCTGCGCCTTTTAAGCCACGAGGACAAAACATCCTCAACCCTATTTTGGGGTTGGGAAAAGGGAAAGGAGGAAATCGATTTGCAACCTAATCAACACTTGGGATTAAAAACTATAGATTTTTTGAACAATAATGTCGCAGTAACAAAGGCAGATGGAGAAAAGTACACATACAGGGTAAAGGTATCGTCCAAGTTAGAAAAAGGACCACAGGACGAAAATCCCAAGGAAAGGAAAATTATTTTTCCATATTTCATATCTCTCTCCATTTTTGACAGCTCAGGCAATGGGGAAGAATATAATTCTTTTAGCTGTAGCAGATAAATATTATACTCATGTTTACTAGATAAAAGAAAAGAACGAACAGCTAACAATAAGTGAAGAAAACAAAACGACCGTGATCTCTAGATTTTCAATTAACAACCTTCCAAAAGAAATGTTTGTGCTGGCTGAGATACATGATGGGAAATATGTATCAGATGGTGCACGGCTACAAGGTCTTGAAATCCTGAAATCGTTGATTGGGGAATTTTGCCAAGTGTCTCATATTTCTGTAATGGTAGTTAAGGCTCTTGACAGCTCTAAGCTATACAGATACAGTACCTCATAAAAGTCTATGATGACAAATACAAGTTCAACTTTGCAGTGGTTGGTGAACTGATGTATCTTGGGTATATCGATCAATACCAGAACTTTATCAGTGCTATGCGAGCAATACCAAAAGAGAGCAACATAGATCTGCAAATACTGGAAGAAGATGAATACAAAAGACACATAAAACAAGCAGCAGAATTACTGGGTTACAAAATCTTCAGAGAGCAGTTACCGCTAATCCAGAAAGATTATTTTAGACCGCCGTTTCTTATCAACAAACATGACCAAAGATAGCCAACTATCTATCTGATACAAAACTGATGGGTCTGGTCTTTCTTTATCTCTGGTATAAGCGTTACGAAATATGAAGATATTTTATTTTTACTGCATCAAAGTTCGATTGTGGCTAAAATGGAAGCTTGACAATTGCGTCTCCATTAGGAAGTGTTGCAACAAACTCGTATCCTTTGCTTATGTAGTCTTTCATATCATTTATAGGGACAATCTTCTGTCGAGATTCATCCGAAAGCATCATAGATGAAAGCTTCTGCCTGATAATAGTTTGCAGCTGTTCATCAGTCATATCATCTATATTCATCTTGTCAATCTCTCCTTTGCTGAAACCTGCGATGACAAGGAATTGTTCTTTGAACGCTCTCTTTAGTCTCTCCTCTCTAAGCTCTTCCTCTTCTACAATAGTTGATAAATACCTCTCACATCTTGAATATGACTGTCTCATCTCCTCAATCATCTCAGGAGGTAACCTTCCTTTGTTTGTGGAGTATCTTGCTTCTATGTCTCCCTTATGCCTCATAAAGAACATTCTCCATGAATGAGATATCAGACCCTTGCTTTCTGCAATATCAAATGCTGTGTCGCAGTATGCTCTGAGCACGTAAGGTCTCCAAAGGAAACCAGCCTTTCTCATAGCTTCCCTTACATCTCTAGTAACAAGGCTTGTCCTCAGGAAGCTATTCTTCTTTATACCTCTCGGGTCAAATGATAATAACGGACTATCCCTGTTAAGATTCACTCCTCTGGATATTCTTTCGCTGATATACTCATTAATGTACAGAGTTGCTTCTTTGCAGACAAAAGTGAAGTACTGGTGCCTTGATTTGTTTAAATTTGCTCTTATTACAAGGATAGATGGTATCTTCTCAAACTCTAATCCTTGATCAGTAATCCTTGCTTCCTTCAAATCTCCAATTCTTATTCCGTCAGTACCATTGAAGTTACCTATACTCTCAGGTCTTAAACCACTCATAGCCATAAGCGCGATAGCAACCCTTGCTCTTGGTGATGCCATTCTTATGATCCTGAGAAGCTCTTCTTGCTTGGTACTCTTTCGTTTACTGTCCTTGGTGATTCGGATACTTTAATTTTAACCTTCAGCCTCACATACACGTTGTTGTATGATAACCAGCTCAGCAGTACTTTCCTGAACCTTGCTACGTGTGAGCCAGACTTTCCCTTTATCTGCATATCTCTAACAAAATCCATGAACTCATTCCTGAACTGTTTGCTCTTTGCATATTCAATAAATTTTCTTGGTGATGTATTCTTGATCTAACAATATAGTCCGAGAGTTCTCAAATATACTTCAGCAGTTATAAGAGAACCTGCTTCAAGATTCTCGTACCATCTCCTGACATCAGGGTCGTTGAGCAAGCGATCATACTTGCCGCTTATCATACAACCAGAAGAGTGTACAATGGCAGTATAAAAGGATTTGATCAATAAATTAAGCAGGCCTGGCGGTACTCGACTGACTTGCGCCAGCTGTGTGTATCCATATTCCCTATTGTAGGCGAGTTTCTACGGTGAACTGGATTTCGAGCCTAGCTCAAAAAGGGATCACTTATAGATATGGTGTGCAGTCAAAAACCAATCTTTTTGTCGGCGGTTCACTTTTCGAATTCGGCATCGAGTCAAAGCGGCTTGGATCGGTTGTGCTGAACACTTGGAACATTAGGTTTTGAGTATATCCTTCGCTGGCCCACAAGGTTTATTAACTGCAATGCGGAGGCGAGCCTAATGTACACTCCTCGGCGAAAGCTAGGAATAAGTAGAATGGTTTTGGCCGCGGCGATAGTGGTTGTCATTATAATTGCGGCTTCGGTGGTCTATATTTCGACAAGAACAGCGAAACCTGGGTCCACTTTGCCTACAACGGCAACGTCTTCTTTGATAACCACCACTACCTCATCCTTCACCACAACGGCCGTCGCCAAGACCACGAGTTCCTCGGCCTCAACAACACCCGTAACAAATGGCACACTCGTGATAGACGACTATGTATGGCCAGACTACAACCTTAACCAGCTCTACGTCACAACTTGGCCCGAATGGTATGAGGACGCAGTGTATCAGACGCTTGTGACTGTGAATTTGTCCGCTGAGCAGAACTACGGCAAACTACAGTTTCTGCCAGACTTAGCTGTCAACTGGACAGTGTCTGCCAACAACGAAATCTATACTTTTAACCTTAGACACGGCGTCACTTATTCCGATGGTAACCCGTTCAACGCGTACGACGTGTGGACGGTGTTCTATATGGAGTATTATCTTTCGGCCAACTCATCTACGTTTTGGAATGGGTTGAGTATTTTCAATATGAGCGGTGTGGATGTTGGTCCAGCCACTTTTGCTTTGGTGAATCAGAGCGGGTTGGCTCAGCCTTCGAGTCAGCTTTTGTCTGTTATGTCCAATCCCAATCTGCCCGCCTACGTGACTGGTCCGTACACCATTGTTTTCCATCTGAGCGCACCCTTCCCCTTCTTCGTGAACACCTTTACAGGGTTTGAAGGAATGATCTTTGACCCGCTTTACGTGATGCAGCACGGTGGACCCGGGGCTCCTGGCGCCATTAACCCTTACTTTAACTCCAACCCCATACCCGGCACAGGGCCATACCAAGTGACGAATGTTGAATTGAACACTTTGGTGGTGTTTCAGCGGTTTTCTGGTTACTGGGGTGGGTCTTTGTCGTCGGCTCAGGTGGCGGCCAACCCTGTGTTGGATCCGGGTCACTATCAGACGATAGTGGTCTACTTCAAGTCCAGCGACACCACTAGGTACATTGATTTGACCACTGGTAAGGCTCAGTTGGCCGCTGTTACGTCCAGCGATTTTCAACTGATACTCAACAATCCCAGCTACGGTGTGGCTGTGATTAAGTATCCGGCTGACATGGTTAGCTTGGATTTCAATAACAGGGTTTACCCCACGAATATAACGGATGTTAGGTTGGCCATAGTGCACGCCATCAACTACACCTCAATAATAGACCACGTGGTTTTCGGCTATGGTTTAAGGGTCATGGGTCCTGAGACTCCGAATTACGGTGAGTTTTATGATCCTGGTGGCTATGCGCCTTATCAGTATAATTTGTCTGAAGCGGCTCAGTATTTGTCGGCTGCGGGTTTCCCTGGTGGTAAGGGGTTGCCGGCTTTGACGCTTGAGGTGGACGCGCTGGGTGTTTCTTGGGAGACTCCGGCGGCTGAGATTGTTCAGCAGGATTTGTCTCAGATAGGTGTTCAGGTGAACATTGAAGTTGTGCCGGACTCTGTGTTTTACAGTCCGTTTGGGTCGTATCAGACGAATGTGAACGATGCGTCTCAGATTCCACAGTTGTCCTTCAACGCTGTAGACGGCTTCGCGCCCGATTACCTTGCACCAACAGATTTCTGGACCAGCTTTGTATCCAATCTGTCCAGCTGGGGTAACTGGGGTGCGTATAACAATCCGGTTGTTGACAGCGCGGTTCTCTTTATGGACCACAACAACAATGTTACAGCAATTCTACAGCAGTTGGCTGTTGCGCAGGGTGTGATTTACCGCGATGCTCCTTATGATTGGTTGTTCGCTGCTCAGCTTCCCCTTATCGACGGTAGCTATGCTTATAACAAGCAGTATATCAGCGGCTTCTACATGGACCCCAACCTGATGGGTTTAACGGATATTCCACTTCTGAACACAATAGTACCGGCGTGAGTTCACCACGAACTTTTACGTTTTCTTTTTGCGGAGATTGGGCACAGCTCTTATCGCCTTGTTCGGGGTAACCCTGATAACGTTCACCCTGTCGCATCTTATCTCGGTGAATCCATTGGTCGCTTGGCTTGGCAAGGCGGCGTCCTACGATCCTCAGCTGGCGCAGGTTTACGCAAAAGAATACCACTTGTACTCTCCAATCTATCTACAATATTTCTACTATATTCAGGGTCTAGTCCATTTGCAGTTCGGTTACTCTACTTCTAAAGGAGAACCAGTAGTGCAAGCAATATCCCAAACACTGCCCTATACTTTGCAGCTTCTATTTATTTCTCTGATCTTGACCAGTCTACTGGGTGTTTTGGGTGGAATCTTGTCGGCCAGATTTCAGGGCAGATTGTTGGACAAAGCGGTTAGAGCGATGTACATTTTCGGGGTTGCGTCACCGGCTTTCTTTATCGCTCTTCTAATCATTGTGGTCTTTTCATTTCTGTTGCCCATTCTGCCAACGGGGGGACCCATTGGCACCTTTGTTCACGCTCCCAGCCGTATAACGGGTATCCCCCTGCTTGACGCGTTGTTGGAAGGTGACTGGTCAGCGTTCAGTAGCCTGCTGAGTCACGCAATTCTTCCCAGCTTGGCTCTTTCGCTTGGAATATTCGGCGTGATAACAAGGGTTCTAAGGTCTTCGATTCTGGACCTTCTGGGCTCAAATTTTATAAGAGCGGCTAGGGCGAGAGGTGTATCCGAAAACAAGGTGTACTTCTACGCTTTCAAAAATTCGTTGGTGTCGGTTATCACTCTGTTAGCCATTACGGTCAACTTTACGCTAGTGGCGGACATTTTCGTAGAAGATATTTTCTCGTATCCCGGAATGGGTGAATATGCGGTTGGCGCTGCTCTTTCGCTTGACTATCCTGCTATATTGGCGACGACGCTTGTCTACGCGATAATAATCATAGCGGCGAACTTTTTGGCTGATATATTGTATGCTGTGGTTGACCCAAGGATAAGGTATGGCTGACTATGCGCAAAGCTGTTGAAAACTTGTGGAGACTTGTTACTTTTAACACGGAAACAAAGGCGGGCTTCATTATAGTGGCCACATTCGTTTTGGCTTCGATTGTTGTCGAGGTGGCGGGTTACAGAGTGCTTCCGTACAATCCGCTCAAACCCTTTACGGGTAAACCCTTTAGTCTTCCCAGCTTGTCTCATCCATTTGGAACAGACAATTTGGGGCACGACGTGTTCAGCGGGGTGGTCGCTGGCGCCCCCAACGATGCAATGGTTAGCTTCTTTGTGGTAGGATTCTCGTTTTTGGTTGGTGGCTCCTTGGGGTCTTTGGCGGGGTACGTGGGGGGACTCACGGACGAATTGTTGATGAGAGTAACGGATATTTTCTTCGCTATACCCTCGCTTATTCTGGGTATGTCTATCGCGATGATTTTGGGACCAAGTCCCGTCCACATAATGATTGCGTTAGCGGCAATCTGGTGGCCTCCCTACGCGAGGCTCTCCAGAGGAGAAGCGCTTCGCCTGTCCAATATGCCCTTTGTTGAGTCCGCCAAGCTGTCGGGGCTGCCCGCCCATCGAATAATCATCCGCCACATATTTATTTTGACTGCCAACACACTTCTCATATACTCAACACTGGACATAGGTACGGTGGTGCTGACTTATTCTGGCCTATCCTATCTGGGCCTTGCTGTAAGGCCTCCGTATCCGGACTGGGGTCTAATGGTCGCCAGTTATCAACAGTACATTCTCTATGACCCTTGGCTTCCCTTGATACCTTCCGCAATAGTGATGATAGTGGCCGCCGGTTTCAGTCTGCTCGGAGACGGGCTCAGAACAGCTCTTCAAACCGAGAGGGGTCGCTGACGAAAAGCTGGAAACAGCAGGCAAAATTGGTGAAAGTTGTTGTTCAATCGAATATTTCCTTTGAGAAGAAGCAGGCGCTCCAGTGGCTGGGTTGAACTTCGTCCAGTGGAGGCTCCTTGTTTCGACATATCTCTTTGACATAGGGACATCTAGGGTTGTACTTGCATCCTTTGGGCGGATTGACGAGACTTGGAGGTTCACCAAAAATCTTGGTTTGCAGAAGCGTTCTCTTGGCTGGGTCGGGGATTGGGAAAGCCTTCATAAGAGTGGATGTGTATGGGTGCATCGGCTTGTTTGCTATATCTTCTGTGGAACCCATTTCGCAGATGGAGCCAGCATAAAACACCGCTAATTTATCCGATATGAACCTTGCGACGCTGATGTTGTGTGTTACAAAGATATAGGTGAGCATGTATTTCCTTTGTAGCTCAACCAAGAGATTAATCACTTGTGACTGGACCACCGCGTCCAGAGCACTCGTCGGTTCATCGAGCAGTATCAGCTTGGGTCTTGAAGTAAGAGCTCTTGCAATGCTGACGCGTTGCTTCTGCCCCCCACTGAGCTGGCTGGGATACTTTTCAAAGAACTCGGAGCCCAACCCAACTGTTTCAAGAGACTCCAACACGCGGTTTTCAAGCTCTTCTTTGCCTATTTCAAGAGGTAGCAAGGGCTCCGAGACAATATGTCTCACTTTCATGGTGGGGTTCAGCGAGGAATCGGGGTCTTGGAACACCATTTGAATTTGACCCAATGGTCGACGCCTTATTTGACCGTTTTCCAAAATGGTTTCGCCGTCTAAGACCATGTTTCCAGAGTCCGGTTTGTATATCATTGCTATGGCTCTCAACAAAGTTGTCTTCCCTGAGCCGCTTTCTCCCACCACGCCAAGCGTTTCACCACGATTAATAACGAAGGACACGTTGTTGACGGCTCGAACCAGTTTTTTCTCTTTGAATAACCCCCCACTTTTTATTGCGAAAAACTTTGAGAGGTTTTCCACTCTCAGAAACGGCTTCCCGTCAGTAGTAAAGCGTGCATCTGACATAGTGACCCTTCTCGGCTTCTACATACTGAACCCTGTCGTTCCTGCACTTTTCATTGACGAATTGGCACCTATCCGCAAATTTGCAACCCACTATTTCCCTTCTTAGGTCTGGTATGGAGCCCGGAAGCGTTTCGAGTTTTTCCCTGATTTTGGTTCCTTTAGGGTAAGATTTCAGCAATCCCTTAGTGTATGGATGTAAAGGTTTAGAAAAAAGCTCTTGAACCGGGGCGTCCTCCACGACGTCACCCGCGTAGAGGACCACGACTCTATCCGCGACTTGAGCGGCCACGCCTAAGTCGTGTGTTATGAGTACCACAGCTGTGTCCTGTGAATCCATGAGTGTGCGCATCAATTCCAGTATCTGAGCTTGAGTGGTCACGTCGAGGGCGGTTGTGGGTTCATCCGCCAAAAGCAGCGATGGTTTCTGCGACAAAGTCATGGCTATCATGACTCTTTGCATCATTCCCCCGCTCAACTCGAAGGGGTACTTCTCAGCTGTGCCCTCCGGGTCGGCTATTCTCACTTTTTTCAACCAGTCATAAACCTCCTTCAGTGCCTCCCTCTTGTAACCGCCTCTCAGCATCCTTATTTGGCCTGTCAGCTTGGTCTCTAAATCTTTGGAAGGCTTTGATTCGGTCATCACGATGCCTCGCGTTGAATAGTTGTAAACCTTATTCGGCCTACCACGACGCGTGTTCTCGATTTGAAGCGCTTCGAGCATTTGTCCCCCTATTTTCTGAACAGGGTTCAAGGAGCTTAAGGGTTCTTGGAAAATCATGCCTATTTCCGTGCCCCTATACTTGGTCCATTCTTCTTTTGAGAGTTCAGCCATGTTGTAACCCTTATACACGATTTTCCCTTGGGTCTCCGCATTTTGGGGAAGGAGTCCTATGATGCTCAGCGCCAAGGTGCTCTTACCCGAGCCAGACTCGCCCACAACCACTAGGAACTCCTTTGGCCGCACTTCAAGGTGGACGTTGTCCAGAGCTTTGATGACTCCGCTCGGCGAGTGGTACAAAATCGTTAATTCCTCCACGCGAAGCAGTGACTGCTCTTTATCATTCATCGATTAGCGTTTGGTAGTCAAAATCTTAAGTCTATTGCAACGTGGTCCTCAGCCTCTTTTGTATTCAAGATACAGCAAGGATTGTCTGATAATGTGGTAGTGGTTCGACCCGAAACAAGGTTAGGAATCAAAGGACTTGATTTTGTCTTTTCGGCAGGGCTCCGCGTTTGATGTAAAGTTTTAAGGCTAAGTTTAATGGTGGGCGACATGTGGTTGTCTTATGGTTGACAACGCAGTTTACGTTACCACTGTGACCCCGTTTGATTCCAATTTGGGGTTGGACCTGAACGGGATAAAGAGCCTAGTTGAACACATCGTTGAGAGGGGCGTCAAACACATAGTTCCTCTTGGCACCACTGGGGAGTTCTCTTCCCTTACGATGACCGAGAAAAAGAAGGTCGTGGACCAGACAATTGAATACGCCGGTAACGCCGAGGTCATAGCGGGCGTTAGTTCCACAGTATTCACAGAGATAATTGAGCTTTCCAAGCACGCCGAAGATGCGGGCGCGTCTTCTGTTCTGGTCATCCCGCCTTATTATCTAAGGCCCAGTCAGGACGCCATGGTGGATTACTTCAAGGAACTACTCGGCCGCATTGATATGAAGGTATGGGTGTACAACAACCCTGCCCAAACCAAGGTGGATCTGACTCCTACGACGATTGAAAAATTGTCTGGTGTCGAAGGATTAGTGGGAATCAAAGATGCGAGGTCCGACCTGCTCGCCCACAGAAGCGTGATAAAGACTCTTAAAGGCAAAAAGAAAATTTTGGGTGGGCTAGAAGAATACGCCTTCCACAGTCTTCTTCTTGGAAGCGATGGCTTCACGACTTCGATAGCAAACTTCCTGCCAGAGCTGCCGCTCGGCATATACAGCGCCTTTGTGAATGGCGATTTGGTTGAGGCCAACCGATTGAGCAATCTGCTAGTGGATTACAGGTCGATAATGATCGGAAGCGAGCAACCTCTGATGATGCACTTTGCAAAAAAGGGGCTTCGCAGATTGGGCATCATCCAATCTGATTCAGTGAGGCCCCCGCTCACAGCCTTGGATTCTCAACGGTCCAAGTTGCTTGGAGATTACATAGAGACTCTTCTTCGTAACAAAGCGGACTACGCTATTCCCGCTAAATGAAATCTGGATTGCGAAAAAAGACGTGTCGGCGTCGACAACTCAATGAGTAGACTTAAATGTGAATCCGTAAAGTGGATTCCGTGTCGCACAAAACCGTTGTTAAATCACCTAATTTACCGCCTCCGGCTGGTCCATACTCGCCGGGGATTAGGGCGGGGGGATTCGTCTTTGTTTCAGGACAGGTAGCAGTGGACCCCAAAACCGGTCAAGTAGTTGGCAAAACAGTCGAAGAACAAACCGAAAGAGTGCTTGAAAATGTGAAAACCATAATCGAGTCGGCTGGAGCGTCTCTCAAAGACGTTGTCAAGGTCTCAGTCTATTTGGCGGACATCAGCAATTTTGATAAAATGAACAGTGTCTATCGAAAGTATTTTCCAGAAGAACCTCCAACTAGAACCACTGTTCAGGCGGGCATGGCGAGAAAAGAATTCCTGGTTGAAATCGATGCCATAGCCTATAAACCCTAAAACTTTGGTTTTGACAGTAAAATGCAGTCCGGCGTGTCCGTGGTTCACCGTGATTTGAGCCATCTTTTGAGCGCGATCGAACAATCAAGACGCGAGGAAGAACTGATTGTTTGGAGCCTCAGCGGTGCTGGGTTTGTGTTGGGCGTGGGCTCCAAAACCGTGTATATAGACCCGTACCTCAACTATCCAGCCGAGAGTGGTAAGCGTCGAACACCCGTGCCTTTCCCCGTCGAGCGTGTATCAAAAGTGGATTACGTCGTGAATTCACATGAACACGCCGACCACTGCGACGCTAAAACTCTGGGCGCGATCGCCGAAAACACGGACGCGGTTTTCTTGGGCCCCGTGTCCACGGCCACCCGAGCTTTACAATACGGCTTTCCTAAGCACAGGATACATAGTATGGCCGCTGGCGAATTCTACGAGGCGCAGGGCTTCACTGTTCGAGCGTTCGAACCACTGGACTACTACGCTGAATCTGCCGCCATGTTCTTCTTTGAAACTCCTTGGGGAAACGTTTTGCATAGCGGTGATTCGCTGTACACCGAAAACTTCAAACGGATAGGCGATTCCTACGAAGTGGACATAGCCATGCTTGACTACGGCAAACAACTGGACATGGATAAGCAGTACTATATGGACGCTGCTGCGGTGGCCAAAGCCGCGCGTGACCTAAACGCAAGAATTCTTGTACCCATGCACTGGGATATTTTCCATGCGCGTTACGAGGACCCAGAGAAGATTCGGCCATTCCTGACTCAAGAGGCACCTAAGTGCAGGCTGCTCATACTTGAGCAGGGCGATGAGCTGAGATACAATAAAAGAAATTTTGTCGCCTGATCCATATGATTCATGCTGGTGATTGCAGGGAGACGGGATAAAAATATGCGTTTGAGTTTGGATCTTGGCGAAGACGACTATGACCCAGCGGTTTTCGTCGAAGCTGCCCAGTTCGCGGAAAAGCAGGGGTTCAGCCGCGTTTGGCTGGGAGACCATTTCATGCCTTGGGTGCACTCCGGCAACAGATCTGCGTTTGTCTGGTCTGTCCTTGCAGTGTGTTTGGACAGGACGTCCAGCATTCAGGCTGGACCCTACGTTACCTCTCCAATAGGGGGACGCTATCATCCAGCTATCGTGGCCCAGGCAGTTGCTACGCTGGATAACATGTATCCTGGTAGATGTCTTCTGGGAGTTGGGACGGGTGAAGCCGTCAACGAAGCCAGCTTCTTCGAGAGGGGGTGGCCCAATTGGAAAGAACGTGTCGAAAGACTGGTCGAGGGTCTACGTCTCATCGAAGAACTCTTTAAAATGGGCACACCCTTCGATTTTGAGGGAAAATATTTTAAGATGAAGGACGTCATGCTTTATACAAAACCCAAAACCAACATACCCTTTTATTTTTCAGCCGTGGGCGAAAAATCCGCCTTTCTCGCGGGTAAACACGCTGGCAACATTATAACTCTCACCACTCACAACTCCTTGGAGCGCTGCGGAAAAGTGATTTTACCCGCCTTCGAAAAAGGCCTCAGAGAGGCTGGCAGAGACCCCTCCAAATCCGAGAAAATAGGTTCCCTTTCATTTACCTTTGAAGACAGAGCGACCTACGTGAATGAGGCCAGAAAAAGAGCTGGGCTCATAGCACCCAAGTCATGGGATGTAAGAGACCCACGAGTAGTGGAAGAATTGGGGAAAAGCGTTGACGAAAAAAGAATTGTGGACTCAACATTTTTCTGCGAGAATTGGGACGACTTGGCTCAAGTTATTAAAAGCTTTGGGCGCATAGGATTCACCGAAATCGTGCTTTACACAGGGCCAAAAAAAGAAAGCATCAGGGAAGTAGCCGAAAACCTTCTTCCAAATTTCAAGGACTGAAGGTTGGGGGCGGATAACCGTTGAATGGATTGTGTGAATCGACGCTTGCCTCATAACCCTAGGTTCTCGCTCCCCGGGCTTCTATGCGCATTTTGGTCAACACTTTTTCTCCTTTACAGAAATAGATATAGTCCCACAAATCCGTGGTAACGCAAATGTGATAAGGTATAAAGCTGAGTTTTTCACCAAGGGACAAGTCTAGGTCGCTGTTTTTAGATTGTATGACGCCGTGTTCTTCTGAAAAACTGGTGAATTCACCGTTAATATCTCGGACTGGCATGGGGAATTTGCCTTGGTCGAATCCGAAACTTTTCGACCCTGCGTCCACCACGGCCTTCCGCGAGTTGGGTTTACTCATAACCGTGGCGAAGAGTTGAACCGCACAGCTTTCTTTTTTAGCGACGCCCACTAAAACTTGGTGCGCGTCGTTGTAAATATATGTGCCAGGCTGAAGCTCCGTGATGCCTTCGAGCTTGGCCCATATGTAGCTTGAGGGGCTGCCACCCACGGATACGGTTTCAACCACTAATCCTTTGGATTTTATTTGCCTTAATGCTTCTTGAACCGATCTATAAGAGTTCATTACGGCTTTCGTGCGTTCGTTTGGGTCTGCGACCTTGGCGCTGTGCCCATCATATCCCATGACTCCTTCAAGGTACAGATTGGCGGATTTGGATACGAGTTCAGCCAGTCGGCTCGCCTCTTCAGCTTTTATCCCGCACCTATTCATTCCAACATCTATATCCAAAAAGACGCCGATTTCGGCTCCCAGCTTGGCCGCGGACTCCGAAAGCTGGTTCACCCCGAGTTCGCTGTCCACCGCTACTGATAGCCTTGTGTATAGGGCGAGTTGAGCCAATCTGTCCGTTTTTTCGGAGCCTATTATTTCGTTGCTCACCAAAATGTTTTTCAACCCGTGTTGAGCCATAATTTCTGCTTCAGCCGTTTTCTGCACGCATATGCCTACGGCGCCGGCTTCCATTTGCCACTGAGCCAAAAGCGGTAACTTGTGCGTTTTTATGTGGGGGCGAAGCTTCTTACCGTTTTCGTCGGCGATCTTTTGCATGTTGGAAATATTCTTTTTGACAGTGTCCACGTCGGCGGCTATGAACGGCGTATCCAATTCGAGTGTGGTCGTCATAACAGTTGTGAGGTTATCGCGCAAATGTATAAGCGTGATGCAGTCAACCTTCCTAAGGCTGAAAGAGGTAGTCATTTATTCATTGGAATCGCATTGGTTTGAGGATTTCCTTGACGGGTTCAGAGTCTTGATGCTCGACTAGACATTTTCCCTGCGCACCACTACTCTTCCGTTTGCCAACTGCATGATGGGCTCCCAGCCCTCTTCGATAAGGTTCTCGATTTGGTCTTGATCCACAACTCGTCTCTCGGATTTTCTTTCGGATTTCGAAGTCTGTTCTGAGCCGCCTTGTTTGGACCTCATTTTTTCAATCTGCTCCATATACAGTTTTATCTCTTCTTCAACACTGGGCTCTCTTCCGAATTTGTTGACGAATTCAGACCTGAGTTTAACAGGGTCCAAACCCATAATTCTCAGGTTTTCAGCCCAAACCAGAACCCTGACATCGGGCTCTTTTTGAACGTTTATCTTGTCTTCTACGATGCTCAGGTATCTTTCGGCTTTTGCGTAAGCCTGTTTGAGCTGTTCGACGCTGGGTTTCGAATAGGCTTTCTGGGTTTTGGGTAAAACGTGGCCCATCATTTGTTCGTACCAAGTCCACGCCACTCCAGCCTCCTCCATTGCTGTCTGAAAGAACTTTCTTAGTACATGGTGATGCATCTGTTTGGTCACGCCCGCGCCGAATACTCCAGCGTTTCTGGCTGCCCTACGTATCAGTCTGTTTACTGCCTCGTCGTCCAGCGCTGTTTCCCTGCCGTTGACTCTTTTGGAGCTCACGAAAACTAGGTCATCGTCTCGAAGCTCCCCTCTTCGTTTCAGATAGTTAATAAGAAGTCTCTTCGCGTCTTCGCCTATAAAGAAATCGTATGTTTGTCTGCGCTTGTTGACAAGCTTCCCCTTGGAGTCTCTAAGGTCAGCCGGCACATGCACTCTGCCGGGTCCGGTTGAATCCAGAGCTTCTTTCACCATCCCATATCTTAAAGCGGTTATTATACCAACTCTCTGGCCGGACTGAGCCGAGAAGGCTATGAGAGCCTCTTCAAGTGGCGACTGAGCCTTCTCAATCATCAACGCTATTTCTGCTTTTTTTGGTACTCGGTCCTGCCTAATCGACCAGCTTTCGGGTGTGTCCACCTTAAGCGACGCATAATTCGCTTTGTAGAAACTTCTCACCACTGCGTGCGCAACCAAAGCCGTGTTTCTGGCCAGCTTCTTTGTGTCCTCTAAGTATGCAAAGTACTGCGTCAACATTTCTTCGTGTTTTCTCTTAACAGACTCCGACTCGGAATTCTGATTCTTTAGGTGTTCCTCTATGAGCTGGTCGGGTGTTTTCCCAGCCCATTCGCAGTACTTATTCAGATGCCAAAGGTAGATCTTAACCGTGTTTTCCGAACGCGTCCTCCTAGAAACAATTTTTGACAACCATCTTTTGACTGTTGGATAAGAGTCTGTTTTCAAGTTGCAACTACCAGTCGTTCAAAACGGGTTGACCCCGCGACATCGACATGACAAGCGGAGACTTTCCAGCTCTTGTAACCAAATCAATTTCATCTTCCACGTCGAAAACGGCAATATCCGCGCATCGTCCGGGCTCCAAGATGCCTACGTCTTTGAGCCCAACCGCTTTGGCCGCGTTTACAGTGGAGGCGCACAGTGCCTCGTCGGGTCTCATTCGCATCCTATAGCAAGCGTGGTTCATAGCAACAAGCTGGGAATCGATTGGGCAGTTCGGGTTGAAGTCTGTTCCCAACGCTACTGTCAGACCGAGTCCCCTGAACCTTGAAACGTTCACTGCTTCAAGAAATGTTGCATGGAAAAGTAATGGTAGAAGAACAGCCACCACTCCTTTCCTTCCCATTTCCACCAAGCCCTCTCTAGAGGCTCGTCCCAGATGGTCGGCTGAGCAGACCCCGAGTTCGGCTGCTAATTCCGCGCCGCCGCTGTTTTCGAATTCGTCGGCGTGAACCTTTAACCCAAAACCCTTCAGCGAGGCATATCGTAATATTTCGCGTGTCTCGTCCGTCGAAAAGTAGCCGGGTTCACAGAAAACATCAACGAAGTCTGCCGCATCTTCCTCACTAGCCGAGTCAATAGTTTTAAAGACCACCTGTCTGATATATTCTTTGCTTTTGCCCACGAATTCGTCTGGCAAAGCATGAGCTGAAAGAAGCGTGCGAATCACTCTTATGTCTGCCTGTTTCTTCAAGGCATTCAGAACAGCGAGCAGCCTGAGTTCGGACTCTACACTGAGACCGTAACCAGTTTTGGCTTCCAGTGTCGTCACGCCGCTTTTCAAGACCGCTCTGTACCGCTTCATTGCGGTGAAAAAGAGTTCTTCTTCGGAGGCGCTCCTAGTTTCCCTGACAGTCAGGTTTATTCCCCCTCCTCTGCTGGCGATTTCTTTGTAGCCCAGTCCTTCTAACTTCCACAGAAGTTCTTTTGACCTGTTTCCCGCAAACACTAGGTGAGTATGAGGGTCTATAAGACCCGGTGTAACAAGGTAATCCGAAAAATCAAGCGTAGCATGCGCGTCAAAGCCCTTGAGTTCATCCCATCGCCCCACCTTTACTATTCTGTGGCCTTTGATGGCGAGCCCTCCTTCTTCGATCTTTCTCAACGTCTGGTCCCCGCCCAACGTTGTGGGTCGCTGCGGCGTGACCAACCTGTTGGCCCTGATCAAATAATCCGCAATCATGGCGTTGCCATAAACTCCAGGAATTCTTCTAGGGTTCTCCGTTTCAGCACATAATTGTGTCTTTTTTCATAACCGATGGTGGAGGTGGGCTTCGCGCCGTAGTCGTGCCCAGGATAAACCACGGTCTCCTCGGGTAGTTTGCACAGTTTTTGAAACAGACTGAAATACATGTCCTGCGCGCTTCCACCAGGTAGGTCCACTCTTCCGCACTCGCCGACGAAGAGTGTGTCACCTGTGAAAATCGAGTTGTCCGCATAGTAGCATACGCTGTCAGTGGTGTGGCCAGGCGTGTGCACAACATTTATCACGATTTCCCCAACGCGTATAGTCTGGCCGTCTGCCACCGAAATGTCTCTCTTTATGGGAGAGTTTGCGTGTGCAACAATCTCGGCCCCAGTCAAAGAAGCAAGTTCTTCGTTTTGATTAACATGGTCAAAGTGATGATGTGTGCTCAGAATATATTTTAGCTCAAGGCCCTCTTTTTTGAGTCTTTCAAACAGAATTCGCGCGCCGAAGCTTGCGTCCACCACCGCAGCTTTTCGTTCATCAGATTTGAGTATATAGGCAAAGTTGAGCATTGAGCCAACCATCAACTGCTCGACTTCCACTAAAATCACAATGCGTACACGACCAAGCTTCTTAAAGACTTTATCCAGCAGAATCAGAAAACCGGCCTTGGCGATGACAGCATCTAAACCATGGTTTCTAGACGCTTGCACACTTTTATTCATGTGTTAGTGCTCAGTCAACGTAACGGACATCCTCCTAAAGGAATGCAGAACTACAACTACTACACTAAACGGTTGTTCCGCGTAGCTCCCTCTTTTAGGACCTTATTAGTAGGTTGGAACCACCCAAACCTTATGTGTCGGGGACACGGTTAGAGTCTTGTTGGTGAGTTGGCTTGAATAAATCGTTGGTCATCGCAGCGGCCATAATCGCTCTTATAGGTTTAATAGCTAATGTGTCTTTCGACAGAGACAACCCCTTCGATATGTTTGCAGCGGGTTGGTGGTTGCTCACATTCATAGTGGCGCTGCTGGGTGCTTTCCTTGGCAAAGAAGCGAAGGCTCAGCCGCAGTCTCAGCCCCCCAAACAATAACCCGTCTATCCGCAGCCGAGTTAAGGAAAATATGCATCAGGATTATAGGGTGACAAAGCGGATTCCACGGCTTCATGAGCCATGTTTGAAGTAGCCTCGTCAGCACCACTTGATACACGCTTCGTGATGTTCAGCGCCCCTGGTCAGGGGAAAGAACAATATGCGTGACGCACAACCACATTATGACTATTGACCATGCGTTTCCCAATCGAGGTACATACGAGCTTGAATTTTCGGCATCCTTGTTGCTTTCCAACAGGTGCGTGCAGCCTGCTTAACGCGGCTGAATGGCTACGGACGTTCGATGCGACCCATCAGTTACCAGACTTTGCGGTCGCGACGCACCGCTTTCCAAAACGGAGCCACGCGGGTGAGAATGGTTGAGTAGCTTAGAGCACAAAAAGATTTTTTCCCAAACGATTCAGAGAAAGAGGAGAAGTTTCGCCGAAGTGCTGCGAGCCATATTGGACGCTGCTCAAGGAGGCGAAAAGAAGACACGCATAATGTTCAAGTCCAACCTGAATCCACTTGTCCTTGAAAGATACTTAAAGTTCTGCAGAACAAACGGATTAATAATCAAAACCGCCGAAGGTTATGTGACCACTTCCAAAGGCATTAAACTTTTGAGTTGTCTGAACGAAGCAAATGCAGCCGAGCTCAACCTGAAAAAAATTGAATCAGACATACGACGCTTGTTCAACGAAGATTAACCCACTCTCCTTGAATGGCCGCACCTAAAAGATGTCTCCATCTCCCCTCGGTCACGAAGGTCCTTCAAAGGCAATGGGTGTTCGAAATTGGGTGTATGATGGATGAATGGATCGCGACTGCGTGGTCATAATAACATTGGTTTCAAGCTTGATTATTGTGTTGGCCCAGTGTCCCCGCGCCTCCGGCGCTGGTTCTAGCATGGTTCAACAAAGATGTCAACCATGGTTACCCAGACATCTTTTCACAGTTGTTCACAAAACGATCATGCCTTCATCTGTTCTCGGTCTAATCGGTATAGACGGTCGGTTGGCTGCGAGTTCTGCCAACAAGTCGAATGGCAGCCTTTCTGAATGTTGATGAAAAGTCGCTTTGAGCCACTGCTGCGTTTTGGGCCGTCCTATTTGTATTGGACATCAGATTTAATCACTGGAGTGACCAGTACGCCTATTTTTTCAATTTGTATTTCGACTATGTCATGTTCTTGCAGTGAAACATCTCTTCCAGGCACTATTCCTGTTCCAGTGGACAGAACCGTTCCGCGCGGCACAGGATTGTCCCTAAGCAGATATTCAATCTGTTCGTTGAGCCTTCTTTTCATCTTGGATGTGCTTGTGCTGTTTTGATACACTGTTTGCCCCCCTCTTTTAATTTTTAGTTCAACTTTCAAAGAATATGGGTCACCTATCTCATCAGGAGTTACTATGCATGGCCCCATCGCAAAGCATCCACTGAATATCTTGGACTGAGGAAGATAAAGAGGATTCTCCGACTCTATATCTCTGGCGGAAACATCGTCGGCGGCACTGAACCCCATGATGCTACCGTTTTCGTCGATGACGACAGCCAGCTCTGCCTCTGGCAGGGTCCACACAGAGTCTCGTCGGATGCGTATGGGTTCACCGTGGCCCACGCATCTTGGAGCCGTGGCCTTAAAAAAGACCTCGGGTCTTTGCGCCTCGTAGACAGCCTCATAAATCGTTTTATCCATGATTTTCGGAACCTTTTCCTCAGAGTATCTTCTCCGGGACATTTCATAGGTGATGCCTGAACCCCATACCTCTGGTGGGTCAAACGGTAGGGTTACTCTGTCTTCCGCGTGTGAAAAGTCCTTAATAAGCAGGTTCTCAAAGTCTATGCGGGTTTCCCGCCGCATGATTTCTCCTTTGTGCGCGTATAATCCGAGCACTTCGACTGGATCCATGCTTGTTTCAAACACCTTCTCCCCTTCCTTCAAATAGACATGTTTTATTCCTCTGCTTATCACCCTGAAAATCTTCAAATCCCGAATCCCCAAATCCCATTTTTCGCCGCCCTTATCAGGGTTTTGCATCTTGATTGCTGAGGTTTCTAACTTTCTTGACTAAGTGTTTGTATCCAACATTTCTTAGGGTCCGCCAACTGGTGTTCGCTAGCCAACCAAAAATTCTACCCGTCGAACCGCAAACTGTGGGCATGGTTGCAGGACACCTGCGGATGATTGCTTGTTGCAGAAGTGTCCGTGGGCGCGCATCGGCTACTACCTCACCGCTTTTTGAAGTTTTTCGAGTTTGCCTTTTTGTTGTCTTCAAGGCGACCCAAAGCAGGTGGCAGTCAACCAAGAAACTTAGTTACGTTTTACGCTGCGCCTCAGAAGTTCTCGTGCAGCGGCGTGTAAAGCCAGAGGTGGGATATAGTGTGTAGGTCAGTCGGCCGAATATTTTTCGATTGCGTCCTGTCTTACTTCAGTTCCGGCGCCAGGCATCTGCGGCAGCTCAAAGTACCCTTCTTTGGGTTCAACCGATGTTTTCCAGACGTCGAGAAGCCAAGGCACATGCTCCACTACATAGGAATTTCTGCTTGAGGCTGCCAACTGGACGTGAAGCGGCTGCTGAATGTTTGTGTGCGGATAAACGTTAAGATTGTGCATTTCGGCGAAGTTCGCCACTTCCAACCACTCGGTGATTCCCGAAACCTTGGTTGAGTCCACCTGTATAATGTCCGCTGCGCCCTGTTCGATATAGTCTCTGAAAGTGAACTTGTTATGGATCGATTCGCCCACCGCAATGGGAGTCGCAATCCTGCTTCTAAGAAAGGCGTGACCACTAATATCAAGAGGGTTAAGCGGTTCTTCAAACCAGTAGAGGTCGAATTCATCGAACTTTTTACCCCACCTCAGCGCTGTTTCCAAGTCCCACTTGGTGTTTGCATCGATCATTAACTTGACGGACCTTCCCACAACGCTTCTCACAGCCTTTAGGCGCTCATAGTCGTCTTCAGGGTTTTCGCTGCCAACCTTGATTTTAATTGCTTTGTATCCTTCTTGGTTTACCAGTTTTTTGGCGTTGGCAACGAGTTCTTCGATTGACCATGAGAGCCATCCACCATGCGTATTGTACGCCTCAATTTTTTCATGGAATCCCCCAAGAACCCTCCACAGGGGAAGTCCGGCTTGCTTACACAGAATGTCCCAAAGCGCCATGTCCACCATGGAGACCGCCATGACCGCTAGACCGTTTCGGCCCAGTCGAAAGTCCCAGCCAAAGTTTTCCACGAAGAACAGGTCGTGTACGACACGTTTTCTTTTGGTGGGGTCCAACCCAATCAGTTTTCGGCTCATATATCTGTCGAGCATTTCCTTTGCGAACTCAGCGCCGCCGGCCGTGTTCCAACTGAAACCCCAGCCGTCCACGCCGTTGTCCGTTGAAATCTTTAGAAGCGGCAAGCCAATGTATGAAACCTTGTTTATGGAATCCCTGATAGGCGTCTCAAGCGGAACCTTTAAAAGATGAGTTTTTACCTCGGTTATTTTCATGGTTCAATTCTGTATTATGATGTGTTTATAAGGATTCACAACGTAATTGTCTGCGCGTCGTGTCGATTTTCTTCGGGTTACGTTTTCCCAGATGTTTAACGGTCAGAATTAGGGACTGGCCACTGAGTAGTTCTGCAATGAATTGACCTGCTAAGCTTTAATCCTTGGCTGCGCTATCAGTTTGGGCCGTTCAAATGGGTGTGTCCTTCGGTTTTAAGGCTGCGCATGAGCAATTCAGTCCAAGACAACTTCTCGAGCACTGCGTTATCGCCGACAAAGAAGGGTTCAATTCGGTTTGGGCGAGCGACCATTTTCACCCATGGTTTCACAGCGGCGCCCAGTCTGGGTTCGCATGGGTGTGGATGGCAGCCGTGGCCGAACGAACAACCAATCTCAGCTTGGGTACAGGTGTGACCGCTCCCATTCTCAGGTATCATCCAGCTTTGGTGGCGCAGGCCTTCGCGACTCTTGGACACTTATACCCCGACAGAATAAGGTTGGGTTTGGGTAGCGGAGAAGCTTTGAACGAGATGCCCTTGGGTTACAGTTGGCCGAGCCTCAAGGAACGCATGGAAAGATTGGAAGAAGCACTAGAAGTCATCAGAAAGCTTTGGAGTGGTGGTTTCGTGGTTCACAAGGGAAAGTATTATACGCTTCGAAACGCTAAGCTTTACACAAGACCCGAGAAGCCGGTTCCGATTTATGTTGCGGGGTTCGGACCAAAAATGGCTCGGTTGGCTGGAAGGTACGCTGATGGCTTCTACTCTTTTCTTTCGCAGCCTTTGGAGGTGTACAGGGACACGGTCTTCCCAGCGCTTAAAAAAGGGGCTGATGAAGCGGGAAGGGTTTTGAGCCAAATTGGGTCTTCAATAGAGATGCTGTTCTCGTTGGATGAAGATTTGGATAAAGCTACCGAATCGATAAGGCGGTGGGCCGGTTCACTGCTACCAGTTTTCTTTAAGTATGGCGTCTGGGACCCCAGGGAGATAGAGGAGCACGCCGAAAAGGTTGGTCTGGAGGCTATAAAGAAGAACTGGGTAATCACGGATAACCCAGACGACATAGTCAGAAAGGCTGAGCAGTGCTACGACGCGGGATTCGACGAAGTGGTATTCATGAGTTCGAGTCCAAACCAATTCAAAGTCATAGAAACACTTGGTCGCCAAGTGATCCCGTATCTTAAAGAAAAATACAACGCCAAACGGGTTTGACTCGACGGTTTTGAGTGTTCAAGGCAATGCGTCCGCCAACTGGTTAAGTATTCGGCATGGATTCCGTTCTATACTTTTCCACAGCGGCGTCAAAGAATTAAAAAGAAAAGGGTTTTATGAGGCTGTGTACGAAATAGTGTTGTACCAGTAGGCCACAAACATGTTATAGACGAGCCCGTGAACATAGGGCTGCACAAAGAAATACAGGTCTGGGTCTGGGAGCCACGCGCCAGGAGCGTACCAATAGGTTATGTTGTATACCTCTTTGATCAGCTGAATCTGCTGGGTCTGATTCGTGATGAACGGTAGCGTGGAAAGAATTTGGTTGACTTGGGACACGTTCATCCAAGGCGTGTAGAAGTAGGTTGGCGTTATAAAGGCAACGAGTTCTTGCAGAACTGGGTCGTCCCAGCTGGCAACCCAGCCGTCAAGGGCCATGTTGGGTGTATCCTGCGGAGTGTTAAAAGAGTAGAACTCTGATGGTGGAAATCCTTGTAAGCCAACGGACAGTCCAATTTTGGAGAGGTCGTTTTGGATTATGGTAAGCTGTAGCTGTGTAAACGGGTCAAGCGGTGCGGAGGAGTCGATTGTTATTGGTGGAAGAGGTGGCGCGGAAGTGTTGCCTATAACTGTGCCGTTGGGAAGAGTCACCGAAAAGTCTTCCTGCTCCCCAGCCAGATTCAGATAATAAGCGGCCAAGTTGTCATTATAACTGTAGAGTGAAAGGTTTCCTGGGTCGTAGTAGGCGCCGAACCCAGGAGTTATTGGACCCAAATAGTTCTTCGCATACGTTGATCCGTTAAAGCTGTAGGTATCCAAGAGTTGAGTATAGTTGATGGCGTGGACCACGGCCAACCTGAAGTTGGTGTTATTGGTAGGGTATTTCTGCGTGTTCATACCCAGCATATTCAAGTTGGGGTAGAGCCCAAGGTTATCGAATATGTCGTTGAAGGAATAGTATTTTTTGTATTGGTAGCTGGAGTACATTTGACCTAAGAAGGAGTTGCCGACATATGATAATTGAGCATGGTTGGTTGCGAACTCTTCTATTCTGTCAATCTGTTCGAGTCCGTAGTTGATTATTATCACTGGGA